>Ga0115851_101607_pt1 | contig 11997 bp, 5 predicted proteins | sample InSIn2gowninarea_FD_83865 | JGI IMG/M metagenome (GOLD analysis project Ga0115851, IMG submission 83865)
GTTGGTCCTCTACAATATTTCTCTTATCTATCATTCATAGGAAAGATACTGGATTGCTTTCTATTGTTGTTTCTAGGTTAGCTACCAAGCCTAGAGGGCTATCATTTCTTAGAAATACTAGTTTTCCCAGAAACAAGGATAGCTACCCACATTTTCTGACTTTTGGCTAAAGATAGTGAGTTTTCTTGGACCACAACTTGCCAACAGTCCTCTGAGACATTGAAGGAAAAACTAGTTCAGGTACCAGTTTTGAGGAGACCAAACTGGTCCCTACCATTTCATATTTCCTCTGATGCCTCAAATACTACTATTGGCACAGATTTAGAACGAGAAGAAGACAAACAATCTTATGCTATTTATTTCATTAGTAAAAACTTTTCACCTGTTAAACTAAATTATATAGTTACCAAGAAATAGGTTTAATTTTTTCCATTAATAAATTCAAACATTATATTATAGGGTATGAAGTCCTTGTGCATACTAACCATTCTGCAATAATATATTTGATGAATAAACCATTAACTAGTGGTAGAGTGACCAGGTGGTTATTATTGTTGTAGGAATTTAATATCACCATTATTGATAGACCAGGAAAATCTAACGTAGTAGCAGATTATCTTTCAAGATTAAATAATACCGGTGAAGCAATTCCTGTTGATGATGATTTTCCTCACAAACATCCTTTTGCTATGTTGAAAAAATCCTCATGGTTTGCTTACATAGCTAACTACTTAGTCACTGGAAAATTACCAGCTCACTTATCCACTCATGAAAAGCTAAATATCATACAGAAAAGTGTTGCATATTCTTGGATCCAAGGAGACATCTTTTACATTGGAGAAGATCTTATTATTCATAGATGTGTAAGAGAGGAAGAAGTGTTTGATATTTTAAAATATGCCCATGATGAACCTTGTGGGGGTCACTTCGGTGATAAGTGGACTGCATACAAAGTGTTACGAGCTGGATATTTTTGGCCCTCCTCAGTGAATTGGCAAACCTAATCAAACCAATGAAATGCCTTTATGTCCTCAAGTTATGATTGAGCCTTTTGAAAAATGGGCCATTGATTTTGTAGGACCAATTAACTTGACATGATTAAATAAAAAGCATATTTTGGTTTGTATAAATTTCATTACAAAATGGGTAGAATCTAATGATATTTATTTTGCTACTGAAAGAGTTGTTGACTTTATTTTTATTGAAATATTTACTAAATTTGGTGTGCCTAGAGAAATTGTTTCCGACAACGGACCACAGTTTATTTCTAATCTGGTACAGGGTGGGATGAAGCAGTACAAAATTCAGCACAGGAAATCTACACCGTATCACCTGTAAGAAAATGGTCAGGTGGAGTCCATAAACAAGGTAATTGAGTCCATCCTAACAAAGACAATAAATATTCACCAAAGGGATTGGGATGACAAATTACCAGAAGCCTTGTGGGCATACTGAACCAGTTGGAGGAACAACACAGGACACACACCATATGAGCTAGTGTAAGGGAAATAAGTCCTCTTGCCACTAGAATTCTAGATCAAGACTTTTAGGTTTGCAGTCCAATTGGGGCTAGATCTCTTTGAAGCACAACAACAATGTCTTCTACAGTTCAATGAACTAGATGAATTTCGAAGGGATGCTATTCAACAAAACATCTTGGTTCAACAATAGCGCAAGAAGTGGCATGACAAGTCTATCCAGAAGAAGCAATTCCAACCAGTTGATTGGGTACTCCTTTAAAATTCTAGATTTAAATATTTTAAAGGGAAATTACATACACGCTGGATGGCACCTTGTGCGGTGGTCAAAGTGTTTCAAAATGGAGCGGTAGAAATTAAAAATATTGATGGACAAAATTCTGTGTTCCTGGTAAATGGGCATAGATTGAAGGTGTATTTTCAGCCCCTTACTAAAGGAGATTTTATTCAGCACGTCCAACAACAAGTTGAAAAGGAGTTGGTAGGTGGTAACACCAACCCACTGAAGATATGATTATTTCTTTTCCTCATTAAATCATCATCATCATCATCATAATAATAATAATAATAATAATAATAATAATAAAAGAAAAAAATAAAAATAAAAATGACAAAAAAAATGAAAAGTATAATTTTTTTCTTGTAATTATGAAAATCATTTGACTGACATGATTGCAGAATGATCAAATTGAAAACCAGCATGCTGGCAGGGAGATCAAAATTTCAATAAAAAGGGAATATTGATTTTTTTAGATATGCTGGCTACCACCAAGAAGAAGCAGGTTCAAGGAACCTAGCCCTTACCCGAGTTTGGGGTAAGTAGCATGGAAATTTTTATCCAAGTAAATGCTTAATTCCCGCTGCAATTACTTTTCCAACACCCGTGCAAGAATACCTTGAAGGTAAAATTATGCATTTCTTCTATTACCCATTTCGTAATTCCCACTGTTTTTCTTTTCTAAATCCCATAATGAATCACCCTCCTTTTTCTTCTAATTTTTGTTTTATCCCTATCCAATTTCGTAAAATCCCTCTTTCCTCCCTTGAATTTTTTGCCACATCCCATTCTTGTTTATCCCCCCTTGGTAGTATTATTTTTGGAATCCCTATTATGACATTCCTTCCCGGTCTGAAAATTACCCCTTCCCACTTCTCTGTTCCCTCATGGATCGATTGCAGGATTTGATACAGTCAGATAAGAAGGCATGCTCATGAAGCACCAAAGAATGGTGAATAAAACTTCTCTTCTATGTTCAAGAAATTTTCTAAGTCCAGCCAAAGAACTGATTTCTATCAGATTTTTTTATTATCCCCTTTCTTCAATGCTACAAAAATCCCTAGTGTAGGGACACACATGATTGGTGCAGGTAGGTTTAGTGCTAGCATGCTGTAGTGCTAGCAGGGTCAGTGTAGGCACGTTGCAACGCAACCAGGATTAGTCCAAGCACGGCTAGTGAAAGAATGCAAACACAGTGCACAAAATTGTTTGAACACAGTACAAAAGAAGGATGTTATTGATAAATTTACAATTTTTTTCCTACAGATGAATGACTACCACAATGATAGATCATAGCATTTTATTATTTAAATATTGGTTAAAACTTTGTTTTATCATTTACTAACTTAGGCAGAAATCATTTAAAAGTGAAAGATATTTAAGGTTCTGAAGTCTAATATTTTTAATGAGTACCGAAGTACACCTTATGTGAATTATGAGGTAACTAGGGATAGTATAGACTCACTTGAAATCCTACACTTACCTCCATTGAAAATATCCTCCATAATGCGCTTTCTCACCTCACCTCATAATTAGATCCCCAATGACTATTACATCGCCATTGTAAAAATTTGAGCCTCCTCCAATTATCATTACCTATCATAACAGATAGATACATGTGTGCATCTGTCCCTAAGAGGAAATAGCAATGATTGAATGTGATTGGATGGGAGTGATTAACAAGATGGTGGAATGACTGGATCTCCATCATAAAATTCTCGGCAACTCCCTTGGACTCTATAGTGTGAAATATTTCCGAAGATGTGACAAAGAATTGAGGTGAATTCAACACAGATATGGTGCCTGTGGGACATGAACCATCATCTGTGAGGGAGATAAAGAAAATGACTGAGTATCAAGGGAGTCTTGCACTATTTCAAGAATCGGGATTTCTCCCATTTTTGCAGAGATTTGACGGGTTCGATATGGCCATGGCTCTAGAATTTGCAAGGACATTCGAGGAGGGCCAAGCTAAAGTAGGATCAATGGAATTTGAAGTCATGGAGGAATCTATAGTGTGAGCTATAGGCTTGTTAATTGTGAGTTAAAAATGGTTCAAGAAGGATAGGATCGAAAGGAAAAGATGGCATCAATTTGTGCTTGATCAAAAGCTCAAGGTCGGTTGGAAGAAAGGGCTTTCACAGAGCACCATGCTTGGAATATGGTGAGACCTCCTATACATACTACATAAAATTTTGACCTGTGAGGGATGTTATACATTAAAATTCGTGTATCATATCAAGTTGTTGCTGCATTTTGAATAAGGGAAACACATCAATTTCCCTTATTACATTCTCCAAAGTCTAGAGAAAATGGTGAAAGGAGTGTAGAATGGGAGTGAGAGTTGGGTTACAAATAAACTATACCATCATGGTCTCATTGCAATCCTGGTCGAGAAAGAGCTGGAAGCTAAGGGAATAACCTGGGAGGCATTGTTGAAAAAATTTTAGGATAAAAGTGCAGGGGAGTCAACTGGAAAAAGTGCAAGCAAGAAGATGAAAGATGAGATGAAAATTAAAGACAAAATGGTGCAAGTAGGGAAGAAAATTGATGAAGCAACCCCATTCTTAATGAAAAGAAGAATGACTAGGACCTTGATGAGGAGAATGATTGTCTCTTCTGGGACAAGTCGCGCTTAGTAATGACAACAAGTTCAAGTAAAGACCTGACAGAAGGTTAGTTAGACGACGAGGTGCAACAACAAGAAGCCCTGGAAAATTTTGATGAATAGGGTACTGAAGCCCTTGATAATTTTGATGAATAGGGCACTGAAGTCCCTAATGAATTTAAGGAACATGGTACTGTAGCCCATGATTAATTGAGGGAACATGGTACTGAAACCCCTAACAAGGTGAATGAATAGGTTACTAAAGCCCCTGCTGAGTTGGATGTACAGGGCATTAAAACTCCTAATGAGTTAAACACACAGGAGGATGAAATCATCAATGACATAGATGACCTTGGCACTAAAACCCTTGGTGATATTATGATGCAGACATTGGATGGCCAAGATGACTTTGATCTTGGAAACAACGTCACATGTTTTGAATCAGTTGCAGAGAAAGTGCTTGCACTAGATGAGTTGGAAACAGAGACCTCTACCCTCTATCTAAATAACTGGATAGTAGACCTCAAGCAACAAATTCATGACTTGGAAGCACTAAACCAAGTCATAAATGAGCGGGCTTGGCAGAACACCAATGACATAGATGACCCTGGCACTAAAACCCTTGGTGATATTATAATGCAGACACTGGATGGCCAAGATGACTTTGATCTTGGAAACTACGTCACATGTTTTGAATCAGTTGCAGAGAAAGTGCTTGCACTAGATGAGTTGGAAACAAAGACCTTTACCCTCTATCTAAATAACTGGATAGTAGACCTCAAGCAACAAATTCATGACTTGGAAGCACTAAACCAGGTCATAAATGAGCGGGCTTGGCAGAAGAAAGGCAAGATAGAGTTAACAGAAGAAGTCAAAGAGCAGAAATGACAAGTGAAGATATGGAATTTTTGGGCTTCTAAATGCTACAAGAGCCTCAAGAAGGTGACTAAACAACTTAAAAATCTCGAGGAAAGAAGAGGAAGGTAGTGAAGGCAAGAATCAACCATTAACCTCTCAATGTGGTAGTTATTCCCGTGCTAGTCCAAGAATATTTTTATTCCTACATAAACTTCATATTCCATGTTTAAGGTTTATTAAGTGGTTAATTAATCATTTTACGTAGATTTCATGTCTTTAAATATCTATTTTAACTTATATATACTTTCCTAAACTATTTGATAAAGCTAAAGTATTAATCATTATGCTAGACTGATCTAGTGCAAGAAGATTCCTACACCTCCAACAACTATACGTTCCGTGATCTCTGTAACAGTCGATCAGTCCACGCAGTCATCTTGGTCCATGTCGTCCAGTGCAGTTGCGATTATTTGGAGTTGAAATTAAAGCGAAGGACAATCAGGGATATGGCTGAAGATCAGTCTACAACAACGAATAGCTTGCACTTTATTGTAGCCATTAGCTTAAGTTGTAATTTTTTTTATTATTTTTGTTTCAACCAAAAGGCTTGATTTGGAACAACTATAATATTTGGCTATGGCCATAGATAGAAGGGTTGTATAACATGTAGATTTTAGATAGAACTAGCTAGCAAGCGATAGCGATAGTAGATTGTTGTAATTTTTGGTTTATTTGTAATTTCGTTGTCACCCCCGTTCTGGGCTAGACTTAAACTCTCATGTCAATTTTTTGATTGAAATTAATACAAGGAGATGTGCCATGGATTTTTCATTCTGTGTGTAATTCTTCATTAATGTATCGATAATGTGCTAAAGGATTTTGTTTCCTAAAATGAGAAACGAGATGGTTGATTAGGGCCCCGCCAACCCAACTCGTTTGCCCTCTTTCTTGTGATATTAAAAGGTGTGTTAACTTTATTCATTTATAGTAGTGTGATTTGAATCTCGAATTTTGTGCTTGCCTATGAGTTCTAATTTATTCCATTAAATAGTCAAGTGTGAACGGATCCGTTGTGTGGAAGTTAAATTAAATCGTTTCATATAATTTATTTGTTGGTTTGCTTTCGCTTGGATCATCCAGATGAGATCCTTCCTACACTAATGCATGCAAGATATTGCACTCTGGTTTGCTATTTCGTTTACAATGAACATTTCATTCTTTTCCCTTTACATGAGTTAATCTATTTATGCAAAGAAAGTATTTGTCTCTAATACTGGAAGTTGAATCCTTAAAGATTAAAGATAACTTCAGGAAATAGAATAGAACATTGTTGCATATCTCGATTTGTATTTTCACTTCAAAATTTAAGGAAAAAGACTAGAAGTAATTTGGAATATTACAGTAAATAGTTTCGAGTTATATTTGTTTACTTGCAAAACTCCTATGATTGAAGAAAGTTTTCTTTACTTTTGAAGATTTTTTTTATCTTAAGAGTTTCTTTCTATTTGTAAGATTCAGTCGATTAAAGCATTCTTTTCGGGTGCAAGATTATTTCAGATTCTACTTGTACTTGTGATTCCTTTCATAGTTAACATGCTCTTTTATCTTCCCAAAAGTAACTTGGATTATTTGTTGTAGGAAACTCTATTCTAGTACAAGGAATGGTGTCTTGCTATAGGAACAAAGATCGCTCTAAATCTTGAGGCTTACAGCCCCCATAGAAAATATAAGTCTTCAGCGTAAGTACAAGTTATACTTCTCACATAAGTTCTGTACCTACTCTAGTGCAAGCATATTGCAAGGGTACATGAACGACCGCTTAGTGTGAGAAGGCAAATCTTCTCAAGGGCCCACTTGTTAAACTGGCGACACCTGTACTAAGGATAGACATAGAGTTTCACTTCAATGATTAAGATACTTTATAGCAGTGTGAAAGTTCCTTTATTTGGTTTCTTCGCAAATGCATTCTTTTACATTCCAGAACTAGAATTACTTTGGTGTTAAGTGCCTTATAGATTTTTATTTTTAATTCTACAAAGTTTCAATTGAGAAGTAAGAATAGGAATAAGAAAATTTCATACCACTTCTGGAATTGCTTGTGCTTCATCTCTAAGTTTACGAAACCCCCAGGTTGACAATTAAGTGTTGAAGGAGCTTGCTTAATTTCAATGTACCCAACAGATACCATGTAGATTTTTTTACAAATATAGCTCCGGTACCAAGTAGAAAGTCCTTGTAGAATTCAAACTGTGGATTGTAATATGATAAAAAAATTGACTTGAATCTAATCAACTCATAAGTGGAAATGATCAAACGATTACGAAATCATGAAGAATATAAGAGAAATAATTCAATGAACACATTACACAATGATTTCCCAGGCAAATCCACAGCTAAAAACCCCTCCTATATGTATATTTCATTAATCAGAAATATGAGAAGATTACAATGCTTTTATCAAGCCCGAGCAACCTCTAAACTATCTTTATCCATCCAACTGGTTCCTGGACAAGTCTTGGATGAATACAAATGCTCTCCTCAACCTGCACAAGCATTTTCTATCTTCTCCCTATCTAACTGCCTTTGGCCAATACTTAGCCAAATTCCTATCCTTCTAAGCTCCTACTTCCTTGCCCTCACAAGCTCCACATAAAAGCTTGTGCTTTCTATTGCTTGGTCTCACCAATTCATGCTCACCAAAATAATGATTAAACTTGTGCCTTCATTCCACCTTTTAAAGGAAATTCAAATGGTTAAAATTAGTAAGTTTTCTAATTAAGGAATGATTTATTTTACGACTTCTTCTTATTGCATGCACCATCTATTTAATTTGGATGATCGACAACTTATAGTACATTGTCCATGAGCTCCAATCTCAACTGGGTCTTTCTCTGATCTGACATATATGAGTTAAGTATGAGTGAATCTTTAGTTTACTGATTGATCACTACAAGAAACACCACACTTCACTTCAGGAAGCACCCCACTGTTTGACAGATTACACCCCATTATTGCAGGTTACACCCCACTACTGAAGGCTTCACCCCACTACTGGACCTCCCACTAATTCCTCCATAAGTTGAAATTAGTTTAACTGAATTTAACTCAGTTAGACTGAATTATATAATTACAACTCAAAATAAACTTAACTAGTGCTCCTAATTGTAGGAGACACTCTACATGACACTAGTTAGACCCTCAACTCGAATTATCTAAGCCAACTAAGTCAAATTAACCTAGTTAACTATTACAAGTTGTCGTGAGATATGGAATTACAATTTTATTTAAAATTTAATTCAAGGACAAATTAAATTAGGATTTTTATTGATGCTATTTTTAACATTTCTTGTTGCTATTTTCAACACCTTATTCTCCCATCCCAATGTGTATGGGCTTAGATGATCACAAGCTTCCAGTCCAAATTTTAGACCAACCTTTCTGTAATGAAAATTTTCTATGATCTTGAGTCAAACAAAGCAACATTCTTTATTTTCTTGACTTGTATATTTATATGGAAGAATCAAGTATTTTCATTTTCTTCATATTGTTGAAGGATACTTAGACTAACCTCCTTATGCATTTATGGACATATAATATTATCATCCATGTCTGATATGATTTCAACCTAATTACTTGAATCGGTGGCCATGGGGTTCTTCTTCTTTGCATCTTTCTTTTTGTTCTTCCAGTTAAACTATGGATGCAATTTCCAAAACTTCTCATGTGTATGACTGTCAATGTTATAATGTTTGTATTGGTTGTTGGGATCTTTGTAGTGACGTGTTGTGTTTTTCATTTTTTATGTTTCTCCCCTTTTGTCTTTTTCTTCCCGTCCTTAGAAGTGCTCACATGCTCCTTTTACTTTGATCCACTATATTTCCCTTTCTTTTGGTCTATGTTATCTAGGTACTATTCTCATACACAAGCCCTATCCACCAATGTAGGTTTGAACAAAATCACTTGCTTCCAAAAATAATTTTTTAGCCCACCTAGATACTTGAGCATTATGTCTAGGTACTTTGGGGAGATACCCAACATTATTCCCATATTTCTAAATTATGTGATGTACTCATGTACATGTTGCCCCTGTTTCTTCCTGAACTAATGCCACCAAATCCACCAGTCTTGTAAATACTCAATGGGTAATATTATTACTTTATGATGGTTTTGAAAATATCCCACTTAGCCACTATAGGATCTCCCTCCAACCTTAGGGTATCCATGTGGCTTTCCCACCAGGTTAGGGCATGGTAATCTAATTTCACCCAAGAAAATAATTTTTTTTGTTCTTCTTCTATTTGTTGAACACTAAAATAAAATTCTAAATACTAAATCTAGTGTTTTACAATCAAGTCATAAATATCACCTTGAATCATCTTGATGTTGACCTTCACTTCCATTTTGAACATGGACTATGAATGGTTTACAACTCTTAAACTAGGTAGATACTTTTTAGTTTTTTTTTTTTAGATTCCTTCTTTGTTTCTTCATGAACTATTGATTTCCCCTCTAATATAACCTCCTTCTTAGAACCACCATCTTATCTAAATATCCCAGCTTATTTATCAAAGCCTCCATGAGGAAGCTCACTTTATGATTTATATATGTGGCTTGTGCTTCTAGCCATGCTAACCCTTCCTCTTTGGAAAATTTTATGAGGATTTTTCACAACTTTGTTGGCCATGTCTAGTGTTTTGTGACTTTAGTATTAGCTAATATGGATCCCCTCCAACTCCCCACAATATACCCAAATAAACCTACTATGATACCAATGTTATCCATAAACTACCAAGGATATTCCATTGGACAATTCACCATAATAGATATGATAAATATATATATTAAAAAATTCAAAATATATACTAAGGGTTTATTTTGAATTGGATTCAGGGATATATTAATTATTATTTATTGTTTATCCATGAAAATTATAATTATGTAAAAAAATAGAGAATAAAAAAATAAAAATCAAAAACCTTAAACTTACACAAGATATACCCTAGGAAACCCTTTCAGGAGAAAACATCATTGGAAGATGAGGTTGCTTTGCTCTCTTTCTATAAATGGAAAATGGACGTAAGTACAAAGAAGTGAACCTTGTGGCCCACAGGTTTCTCCAATGAAAAAATGCTCTCTATTTTATCTCTCTTCATCCACTCTTGGCTACCCCGCTCATCTATGGAACAAAATGAACTTGAATAAAATGGAACCCATTTTCCCCCTAGTGGGTCATTTATAAGACAACTTGATAGCCTACTACTATTCAAATCTAACTCCTTAACTCTTAAATAGATTTACAAAATGGAATATTCTAGTGTCATATTAATGATGATGATGTGGCTAGTCCCTTTTTCATGAACAATGGGGGTTAACGTGGCATAATCTCAAATTACGATGGTCAAAATAGGAAGTCCAATTTCTGAGTGGCATAATGTTTGCATAAAAAATCTAATTGAAGAAATTTGTATTTCTTTGGAAAGGTGGGACCCATGTGCAAAATATCAAAAAAATGTGCCATAGTTAAGTGGATTTTTTTTTTTCCCTTTGATGCCTCAATCTTCTCTTGGAATGTTTCAAACTCTAATTCGCCAATCTAGGACTTGTTGGTAAAAATGGTCCCATGGGCTAATTCCTCCACATTTTTCAATTTGAAAGCATCAATATGGATGACAAATACTATAATGATCCAATCTTGATTAATTCTAAATCTAACTAGGGTTTGAAGCTATGTCTAGGTTATGAAGCAAGGAGAGACATTGGAGGATGAAATTAAGGGTATCACAATATGGTGAAATGTAGGAAGTATGAATAATTTAGGTGAAGTTAGAATCACTCCATGTATGATTACCTTAGATTGGTACCTATTGAAAATTCTTGCAATGTTAGTGCTTATCCAAGGAGATAAATTTATCTAGTAGGTTGGTGCCTACATAATATCTTGTTAAGTTGGTGCTTAGATAAGGATATTGGTGTCTCTAGTAGGTTGGTTTCTAGAAGATCTATAATAATAGGTTAACACCTACAAATGTTTATGAACAGAAGTTTTTGTGGTTTTCACCTACAACAGTTTCTGCATTAAACTTTGTGTATTTTGATTTAAGCTTACATGAATTTAGTGTTGTGAAGTTAATGAATGATTGATGAATTCTCATTTAAAAAAAACTATATTTTATTGATTCACACCCCATCTTGGTACAAGTATAAGTTCAACAATTGGTATTAGAGAATGTTCCTTTGAAAATAGTCTAACCACTAGAAGGTAGATTTCAAGAGCACACATGGCCAGTCAAGAAGGGTTTTCCACAAACAGAGCCCCATGTTTGACAAAAAACAACTATGCATTTTGGAGTATAAGTATGCATACTTATTTAATGGCTCTTGGGTTTGATATTTTGAAATTAGTCATGATTAGTAATATGGCCCCAAAAACTCTAGCAGGTACAACTAGGAAGAAGGCTAGTGAAAATAATGAAAAAGCCATGAATGTTATTTTGTGTCGTCTATTAGAATCAAAATTTTTCAATGTGGTGCACGATGAATTGACGAAATAAATTTGGTACAAAGTTAAAAATATGTATGAAGGTGATGACAAGTTGAAGAAGGAAAATCTCCAAACTATAGAAGATAGCTTGAGAGTTTTATAATGAAGATGAAGAAAATGTTGTAATTATATAATTCAGTCTAACTGAGTTAAATTCAGTTAAACTAATTTCAACTTATGGAGGAATTAGTGGGAGGTCCAGTAGTGGGGTGAAGCCTTCAGTAGTGGGGTGTAA
>Ga0115851_101608_pt1 | contig 11996 bp, 6 predicted proteins | sample InSIn2gowninarea_FD_83865 | JGI IMG/M metagenome (GOLD analysis project Ga0115851, IMG submission 83865)
TCTTTTTGGTGGGTGCACTTAGACTTGCAGACCTAGATTTACAACTTTTCTTTTGAATGTCCTCCTATCTAAGTCTACACTTATTTCTGCCAGGGCCCAGATTAAGCAGTTGGGTCCCTTTGATTCTTTACCTATCTACAAAATCTGCCAAGATTAAACTGTTTGGACAGATGCATTCTCTATATTCTAAAACAGGAAATTGAAACCTAGGGAGACCAAGATTAGACTATTTGGACCTCCCTTAATCGAAACTCTTCAAAACTGGAACAACTCATCAAAATTGGAAACAGCAGTGGCGTTTGAACAACATACTTCATGTCACCTTCTTTGGAAATATGGAACACTGCAGCCTGCAAAGTATGACATATTTGACATGTACAAATGTCAATCATGAAAGATGATACCCTGTTGCAACAGGAGGCTAACAGTGGCTCCACTTGGGGATGGCTTTTCCTTGTGAAAAGCCAAGAACAGCAGGTCAGACTGCTTGATCTTCTGTTTGTTGCTGTTGACTGAAATATTTCTTTGTACTGGCTGGTAAAATGTAAAATTTTGAACTATGGACAACCTCCTCTCAACTTGTTATTGCGGACTGCATAGCAACGCCTGCTTTCTTCTGCGTGCTTAATAATTATATACAACATTGCCCGGGCATAGTGCCTTCATAAAACTTGCTGTTGTTCCTTAAACAATCGGCCTGCTTATATAAACAAAATAAGAACAAAGTGCTGATATATACAAATAAGACTGTAGAAAAATATATACAAAGCTGCATTGTCTCCCTTTTCACAATGGATCGTGGTAGTGCTTCAACATACGACTATTCACAGGGCCTTCTTCAACGGTGATGTCTTCTATAGATCTGAGAAAATAAGTGTTATTTCCCTGAACAGCAGAAATAACAAATGGTCCTATCCATAAGAAATCAAACTTTGCATGTTTGCCCTTGTCTTCTCTTCTTGAGTCCCATCTTAGAACTTTGTCACCAATACTGAAATCTTCAGCCTTAGCTCTCTTATCAAACATCTTTTTCAGCTTTTCTTGCAGAATTTGAGCTCTGTCATAAACTTGTTCTCTGGTTTGTTGAAGATGAATTGTCTGATTGATTCTTCTCTGAATATCATTTGGTTCTGCTTGGATTTCCTGTAATAGTTTAATGGTAGGAATGCCCAGGGATGAAGGAAATCTGGCCTCCATGCCATACACTAGCTCATAAGGGCTCATCCCAATAGATCTTTTGCTTGAAATTATGTCTGCCCATAAGGCATTTACCAGCTTTTTGTGCCAGTTCTTCTTGTTTTCTTCTAGCACCTTCTTTATGATGTTGATGAGACTTTTGTTAGATGATTCAGCCAAACCATTACCTTGAGGGTAATATGTTGTAGAGTGGCCCAGGGTGATATGATATTTGTGACAGAAATTGATCATCCTTTTGTACTTAAAGGCAGCGGCATTGTCAGTGATGATTTTCTCGGGACAGCCAAATCTAGAGAGGATATTGCACTCAAGGAATTGGATAATGATGGTATCATTGGCCTGCCTGCAGGAATGGCTTCGACCCACTTAGTGAAATAATCAGTGGCTGTTAGGATCCATTTGTGTTGGCCGGTGGAAGAGGGATGGATTTCTCCAATGAAGTCAAGACCCCATTGTTGAAAAGGTTTTTCTGTAGAGATTGGTTTCAGGGGCAGGGGCAATAACTTTCTCTTACCTTCAAATATTTGGCACTTGTGACATGACATGGAAAACTTTTTAACATCTGAAAAAAGGGTGGGCCAATAGAAACCAGCCCTCAAAATTTTGTCAGTCGTAGACTTCTAGTAGAGATGTCCTCCACAATCACCTGCATGAAATTATTTCATGACATTATTAGTTTCATTCATGGTTAAACAATTTAGCAATATACCTTCATGATTTCTCCAAAATAAAGCATTATCTATAACACAAAATTTCAAAGCCTTCATTCTTAAAAATCTTTTCTTCGTCCTGGACAATCCTGGGGGAGCACACAGGTTTAACAATACATAACATATGTCAGAATACCATGGAGATTGTAAAAAGATGTCATTGATCTGTGGAGTCACCAGCTCTGGTTCATTGTCCAGCTAGTTGATGTCTAAGGCCTGAAAGTTCATTTCGGACATCAGTTTGGCTAAACCTTGTCCCTTTATCAGCTTGGTTGGTTTTATTTCTATGTCATACTCGAGGATGCTTGCAATCCACTTACCTCTTTTGCTTTCTAATCCATCTTGGGTCAATATGTCTTTTACAGCAGCATGTGGGACGTATGCAATCACGTGTGAATATAGTATGTACACTCTAAAATCCTTGATGGCCTTAACAAGTGCATAGGCCTGTTTTTCCATTATCGGGTACTTCAAAGGGGCGTCTCTTAAGGCTCGGCTGAAGAAAGCGATTGGCTTTTCAGCTCCCTGCTCATCCTTTTGCAGAAGGACAGCGGCTATTGTGTGATCTGATGCAAACAAAAATATAATAAAATCTTTGTCAAACTGTGGGCTAGTGAGGACAGGAGTCTGAGTTAATGCAGATTTGATACTCTCAAAGGCTTGCTTGGTCTCAAGAGACCATTTTACCTTGGCATCTTTTTTCAGCATGTTGCTTAATAGTCTTATTAATTCAGCCAGATTTGGGATAAATCTCCTTAGGAAGTTGATTTTCCCAAGGAATGTTTGTAGCTCTTTTATATTTCTCAGATGCGGAATCTGTAGGATGGCTTGGATTCTTTCAAGGTCAATTCTAATTCCGTCCTTTGATATGATGTGACCAAGTAATTTGCCTTCTTCAAGGCCAAAGAGAGACTTCTTGGGGTTCAAGGAAATACCATATCTCCTGCATGTCATGAAAATTTGCCTAAGATGCTTTAGGTGTTCTTCATCGGATTTGGAAAATGGGGTCAAATCATCAAGATAGACAACTAGGAAATCATGTATTTCTTTAACAAATGCAATATCCATTGCTCGTTGAAAGGTAGCACCAGCGTTTTTAAGACCGAATGGCATTTTTACATACTTAAATGTTCCCCACGATGTGGTAAAGGCAGTTTTATCTTGGTCGTCTGGGTGAACAAGTATCTGGTTAAAACCTGAAAAGCCATCTAGCAGAGAGATTCTAGATGACCCCACCACCCTTTGTAAGATGTGGTCCATTTTGGGCAAAGGGTAGTGGTCTTTTAAAGAAACTTGATTTAAATTTCTGAGATCCACACAAAGTCTGATCTCACCAGTCTTTTTTCTAGTGGGAACCAAATTGGAAACCCATTCAGAAAATCTGATGGGTGCTATTATGCCTGCTTCGAACATTCTTTTTACTTCCTTCTCAATCAGTGGGAGAAGGACAAGGTTGATTCTTCTAAGTTTCTGTTTGAATGGTTTCTGATTGGGCTTCAGAGGGATTGTGTGTTGTATTACAGAGGTATCATAGGATTTCAAATCCTCATAGCTCCAAGCGAATACATCTTGGAATTCTTTGAATAAGTCAATGTACTTGGGCTTTTGATCTGGTGGTAACTTTTTGGACAGTTTGATTATTTTCGGTCTTTCTGCTGTCCCAATGTTGTGTTCTTCAATCTCAGTGTTTATGGGTTGCAATTTTGGTTTTCTGGGGACATCATTGGCATCAAACATGTCTTCCAGGGGTGTCAGACCAGCAGGCAGAAAGTTATCTTTCAGCTCAATGACCTCTACCTCTGTTTTGTCTACTTCTTCCAAGTATATTTGTTTCAGTTGTTCTATGTTTTCTTTGTAAAAAACGGTTGGATTCAGGATTTGCTTGGCTGTGGCAATTGTTACAGCTTGTTGATTTTCACTTGTCTGCTGTTCTGAATCTGTCACAGCATCCGTGTCGATGTTAGTACCTGAAAATTCATGCTCAAGGGTGAGGAAACTATTAATTTGGGCGTCATTTTCAAATACTTGCCAGTCCTTAACGTTATTGGGAACAGCGGGTCTGTGCTTTATTTCAGCTGTGAAGTGATGGTTTGGTCCAAAAGGAGCTTGCACGTGCTAGCGAAGGTGGCAAGGCTGTGTGCATGAATATTGTGACTTCTTGAAATCTTGGCGAGGTTAAATTCTGTGAATGCATTGAGTATATTAGTAGCAGCAGTCCTATACACTCTCATTCTGTTGTCATTGGTAACAAAATTACCTTTCATCTGTTGTATTATTAAATCAGAGTCACCTAGGATAGATACTTTTGCAGCACCTAGAGTTTTTAGCAATTTAAGGCCTAAAAGCAGAGCCTCATACTCTGCCATGTTATTTGTGCATTTCAAATTCAGTCTGTAGGCATGTCCTTCCGCATGGTTATCATGTGTGTTGTGAATCCAGACACCTACCCCTGCTCCTAATTTATTAACAGAGCCATCAAACTCTAAGTACCAAGTGATTTCTTGCTGGTGGGTATGACTAAGAGTTTCAGTTGTCTTAGGATTGGGCAGATTTGACACTTCTGTTTGGTGAGGTTCCTCTAACGTGCTGGTTGTGTTAACTGTTGTGACGGTTTCATCTGGATGTGCAACCGATTCTTCGTTGATGTGTATTTGTTGTTCTAGGGCTAACGTATCACAATTCGTGGGATAATTCATGTCGTCATTAAACAAAATAAAGGAATCCATATCCGAATGGATTGAGTAAATGGGGAAATTTTCAGGTTTGCTCTCACTACTTACCACATATTTCATGAGTGTTTCTCTGTACAGTCTCTTTGGTTGCCCAAAGACTGAAATGGTGGCATAGGAAAGGTCTAGTTGAAGGGAACCTTGAAGCTTTGCTCCCCATGATCTTGATAGGAGCATACCGTACTTTGGTGGGATGTCAGCCACCACTACATCCATGAGGATGGTCTTATTAGGATATTGGACTAGGGAGACACACAAGTCTTTAATAAGGCCTAAACATTTGACTTGACTTGAGTCAAATGAATATAAATCTTTGTAAGGTCTGGTAATATCGAGGTTCAGTTTTTCCATAACTGCTTTGGGCATAAGATTGTGCGAGGCCCCTGAATCAAACATGGCGTTATGCAAGATTCTGTCATGTACATGCAAACTAATATAAAAGGGTGGGACTGGTCCTTGTGTTGTTTTTCCATTAGCTTCTGGACCAAATAGCAGTTCCGGGGAATCGTCCAAAACATTTACATCATCTTTATTTTCTGGGAGTTGAAGTGATCTTTGAATCTGTTGCCTATATACATCATGTTTAGCCAGTTCTGAAAGAGGAACGACTATCTTTAGTTTTCCTATTTCTGCCTCTAAGTTAAAAGACTTTTCCAGTGGAGTCTTAGTGTTGATACTAGCAGTTTTTTCTTTCTCATTTGAATTGTCAGCGATTTGATGTTGCTTGTCAGCATTGTGAGAAGTATTTGCTTGCGATTTTACAGTTTCAAGAAAGTTTTTTGGGACGTTTTTTGAATTCTGCTCAGAGGAAAAGGGTGGCAAAGGCTGATGAACAGAAGGTTGCATGTCTGTTATGTCCTCTACAGTCACTTGTTCTGGGTTAGGGACAATCGTATCAGCTGGTTCTGCTACAACAGCTCTGTTTTTGATCCTGTTGGGTTGTTTGCCTTCCTTTGGTTTGCTAGGCTCAGATATATCGATGGTCCTAGTTCTGAGTTTATATTGTTTGTGTACTTCATACACAACAGTGTCGTAACCTTGTTTAAAATCAAAGGATTCACCAGTTTTAGTGTGAAATTGACTACAGTCATGCTCATCTTGGTCTTCTTGTGTCAGGAAAGTTTGATGCTCACCCTTTAGATCCATTAAATTCATGTGAGAATCCTCTGTGGGTTGACTGGAAGTAGAACCTTCAACATAGTTATCTTGAAAAGGGGGTCTAATGTCATGGTCTAGGTTAGACCTGCCCGCAGTTACATTCTGCGTTTTCCTGAAATTTGGGTTTCTTATGGTATTGGACTGTTGTCCTTCCCAAGATGATTTTCTCTCTACATTTTCTACTCTTTCTCCCAGTCTTTGTAGGCCATTTATAATAGCGTCAAGTTTTTGATCAAAAGCAGAGGGTTCTTCTTTAAAGGTAGTTCTTCTTTCGGCTCTAGCTCTGTTTCTCTTGGCAATTAAATTGGCTTCTACGGTCACGGCAATATTTTGTGCATCTGCAAGGGTCTGAGGAGCTCTTTCTTTTAACTGATATGCCATATCAGGGTCAAAACCATCAGGGAACTTGTACAAGGCAAGGTCTGGGGGAGATCTTAAATTCTGAGGTATTGCATTGCAGACATTATTAAACCTTGCACAGTACTCCAAAACAGTTTCCTAAGGGCCTCTTTTAATAGCATCATATTCTGCTAGTATGTGCAGGGGGTCTTTCTTCTTCTCCCATCTGTTAGTGAATGATAGGTAAAGCTCGTCTAGAGTGGTGATGGAATTTGCAGCAAGTGATCTGAAACAAGTTCTTACGTCACCTGTCAGGCTTTGAACAAAAATTCTCATTCTTACGCTATCATCATCTATTTCGTAGTTTTCAAAATAGTCTTGCATCTTTTTGGCATGCTGAATGGCTGTGAAAGGACCAGTGGAATCAAAATACGTGATCTTCGATTGGTAATCTTGAGGTAAAGCCCCAGCATTAGCTGGTAATTGCAGGGGTGCATATCTATTAGCCATATTGGCTGGGATAATAGGGACGAATGGAACAAAAGGGATAACAGGGATAACGAGGATAACAGGAGTAACTGGAATAGTGGAAACAATAGTATTGTTAGTAGTAGTATGTGCAGCGAATGGGGGTGTAGAAGGAGTATTGTGAGAGGTGGATGATGGACAAGGGGAAGCAGGGGTAGACTGGTATAAAACCTTTATAGGGGTCGGAATACAGCTAGGATGATCTGTTGCAGGACTCAAATCAGCAAATTCTTCCTGTCTTTCTTGCTTCCTACGGATCTTTGGGATTATGTTAGGGTTTTCAAAGACAGCTGGAGGATCTGGATCAGGGTTTCACCTTGCATATCGTGGATTTCTTTTGGGAGCCAGCTTCTGAACTTGTTTTTTTGGGTATTTTTCAGGGAATATTTTATTTAAACTAGCAAAGAATTGATCAAAATTTGGGACAGCCATTTGTATCTTAAAACTAGAATAAATATTGACTGAAGCAACATTTATTTACTTCTGTTAACGTACAACGAGAACAGTTTCAAAGGCTTCCTAACTGACTTTCAGGCTTCATCTGTAGCTTTAAGAGATAAACAGCAAAATGGAAAGATTGATTTGTGGTCTCAGAGGAGCTCTCTTACCTTCTTTGTGAGATTATCTGAGGTAGTTCCCCAGCGGAGTCGCCATTATGTTATCTGAGGAAAATCCCAAGCGGAGTCGCCATTATGTTATCTAAGGAAAATCCCCAGCGGAGTCGCCATTATGGTATCTGAGGAAAATCCCCAGCGGAGTCGCCATTATGTTATCACTTGGGTTGTCCTTGAGCTCCTGAAAGGATATGGCCGAGGTAACCACAGATCAACTTTGGACTGCAGGTTCTAGCCCACCTGTAGTCAGAGAGGGCTCTCTCTTTTGATTTAGCTTTGTTTGATAATGGATTTTAGGCTAGCTAGTTAGTTTCAAGGGGTTTTGTTTGTTTTGGCTAGAAAATTGATGTTTTTAGGTAGAGAGGCAGAGTCTGGAATGAGGGTTTCAAACCATTAGGCGTGGAGTCGAGGAGGGGGACTGCTGATGCGCTCTCTTGGTCAAAGTAGGGGAAAACAGAGCAAGATAGCTGAGCATGAAATAATGTTTCAGGTTTAAATGATGGCAAGAATGCTAAGTAGTGAGAGGCAATTAAGAATCTCTCACTCAGCTTAACAAATGGAGGAAACAAAGCTCTACCTAGGGGCAGTAAAGAATCCCTAGATAATTGGCAAACACAGGTGAATCGGGGTAAACATGAGCCCGGAGGAATTCATATTCATAACCAATTCATTCAGAAGAAAACATAAAGAAATAGCAGAAATTGAGCATAGAGTGTAATTAAACAAATTCTAAGCTATTCTTTTTTCCTGCTACTTAGATAGTGGTAAACAATTAAACAAAAGGTAAGATACACTTATTGCTTCAGGCTGCAGCACAAGAATTCCATCTTCAGATCCTCAAAACATTCATTACAACAGACAGTTCGCTCTCCAAGCTTTCAGCAATCTTTGATTATAGAAACAGAATCAGGCATATAGTGCGAGTCTCTAGTGAAAATTCTCAATTTACCAACCTTTGAAACAATGTAGGGGGCGGTATTTATAGGGCAAAACTTTCTACAGGGTTCTTTATTACATCTTGACCTAACCAGGTCATAAAAAATGATTTACTGACCTAACTCTATCTGAAATAAATGCATAAAAATAACTCAGGCGGTGCTGGGGGCGGCTGTATAAAAAATGAATAAGTTATTTGTCCTCGGTGGCTTGGTGCAGTGTCTCCTGAAATGAATGTGCATGGGTTTCTGCTTCCTTGCTGTCCTGTGGCTTTAAATGCCTCAATTATGATTTGAGAGCAAGGACGGGCTTCTGCTTATTGATTTGACTTTGTTGAGGGACTCATTAATGTACAGGTGCTTCGAGCCCCTAAAAAAATCTCGGCTGATACTCTTTGGCTCTTCTGGGCTGCTTTTGTGATGTGTTGTGTGTTGAATTAGCACTTAATGGCCACTGTTCGGCTCCCTGACTTCTTCAAACTGTCGCCGGGTCCTTTCTGAATGCTCTGTGAAGAAAACGGGTCATTTTAGCGCCTTTTGGGCCTTCTGGGGGCTGCGCGATGAAAAGATTCCCTAAAGATTCCCCATTTTGGCCTAATTTATCAAATCGCTCATCAAAAACTGCCTCTGAAACTGATTCCGGGGCTCCGGAGTGCGATTTTTTCTCCTTCGCACCAAAAGTGCTGATGACATCAGCATGACGTGTCCATGGTACAGCGGATGATGTGGCGGGTGACGTCAGTATGCTGACATCATCATGTACGGACGGTGACGTGGCAGGTACGGTAGGGGACACGGTGGCAGGACCCGTGGCAGGGTGACTGGGCAAGGAGGTGACGTAGGCAGATGATGTCACTGGGCAATGGCGGTAAATGGTATTGTGGCGCACCGCCTTTGGGGAAAGGTGGTTTCGTCGGAGGGGGCTCCGCCACAGCCCAGAAGGTGACACGTGGCGGGAGTACGGTGACAATATCGCCCATCTCCCGGACGCTAACCTTCGGGCGCGTTGGAGATGGGAAAGCCCGCCAGCCGTGGATCTGTGGGGCGGACGATCAAACAGCTGGCGGCGATGGCAAGGTGACGGAGGGTTAGGGCGGGGGAATATACAAGAAATATTCTGATTTTAATACGCGCGGTAGTAGGTTAATAACTTAGGGAATGGCGGGTTTATGGATTTTTACATGGGCGGGTTAATATTTATGTACAACATTAGGGTAATGGGGTAAAAAGTGGGTTTTTTTAGGGTTTTAGGGCTAGGGGAGAGGCTGTTAGCATGTCCAGGTGTCATCTAACTCCTGCTATGACACGGATGGGCTAAAAACAGCCCCAGATGGACCATTTTTTCCCGGACTTATAAAAAATATAGCTATATTTCCAGGGAGGGGATATTTACATAGGGGAGTTATATATACATAGTTTAGTAGGGGGAAGGGAAAACTGATAGGGAGTTATATACTAAGGTTAGTGGTTAATATGGAGATGATAAGCAAGCGCTAAGGTAAGGGACCTTAGGCTAATTTTGGGAAAATAATCTGAAGAGAAATGAAATCCTTGAGTGAAGCAGATCTTCACCAAGACAAATGGCATGGAACATGATGAGACTAAGAGGAAACAGGCAGATCCTGCCCTCTTTGGGGAAATTAGTAAGTGAATTGGGGAATTAGGAGAAAGGGAAATTAGTAAAATCCAGCTTTGAGCATCCTGTGAATGAAAAACTGCCTGCACTGTGATCTGAAAAGATATAACAATTTGAAACCAAAATTGATCATCAGTTATCATTCTGCAACCTCACAGCTACCTACCCAGCCTACTTTCCTAACATTTTTTCTTCTTTTTGGTGGGTGCACTTAGACTTGTAGACCCAGATTTAGAACTTTTCTTTTGAATGTCCTCCTATCTAAGTCTACACTTATTTCTGCCAGGGCCCAGATTAAGCAGTTGGGTCCCTTTGATTCTCTACCTATCTACAAAATCTGCCAAGATTAAACTGTTTGGACAGATGCATTCTCTATATTCTAAAACAGGAAATTGAAACCTAGGGAGACCAAGATTAGACTGTTTGGACCTCCCTTAATCGAAACTCTTCAAAACTGGAACAACTCATCAAAATTGGAAACAGCAGTGGCGTTTGAACAGCATACTTCATGTCACCTTCTTTGGAAATATGGAACACTGTAGCCTGCAAAGTATGACATATTTGGCATGTACAAATGTCAATCATGAAAGATGATACCCTGTTGCAACAGGAGGCTAACAGATCACAGAAGCCTCAATTCAACAAAGGAATTTATTTCTCTAAAATTATTTTTCGACTCAATATTAATTAATTGTTTGGCTTAGGATTTTAATTTAATTCAACCCAAAAAAAAAAGTTGACTCTAGAGGGGATTAATAAATTTTCCACCCTCAAATATTTTAGCCCTAGTGTTTCACTATGAGAGACCATGCACTAAAATATGTTTACATCAAAATATTACAATTAATTCGACCCTTAGAAGGGGAAATACACATTTAGACCAGACCCTCAAGACATTACCCAATTCCGCGACACAATATGATCTAGTATGAAACCAAGTGTGTCTATAATAAAACAATTTAGCCATGGTTTCTGATTGCGAGGGATCATGCACTAAAATTATTCCTAGACACACTTTTACATTAGACTCAATAAACACTAGGACTCACCTAAGACCTTGTCAACGAATTCCACACTAGCTTTGGGGTTTAAGCTGGAAGAAAATCTTTGTCGATTAGGCATGTTTACAAACACACATAATTTAGGGAGGTTAAAAAACGTCCTAGGTTGAAATCCTTTGCCAAAATTAGAGGCTTACCTAAGTGTTGTTACATAATTAAATGGTCATACAAGCATCATTTACAATAAGCTTTACAAAATTTGGGTTTTACAATGATGAATGATGGTAACTGATGATTTTGATCTTCAAAATAAATTCTCCACTTCCTTGTACTTTTCTTCCTTAGATTGTTGACAAAGTGTGGTCAACATGGCAAAAGTTCGTCGTCAAGTTTGGCAATGTAATAGTGATCTTCACCAACCTTCTCTTGAAAATTGATAGGTATAGGGTTTTTATCTACCAACACCATATCCCCAACCTTGTATTCTTTTTTGGGCTTCCATTTCTTGTTTTCCTTGTGATTGGGCCTCTTAAGTATATGAACCTCTTGAGAAGGAAGAATAAGGGATGGTTTCTCGGTTTCATGGATCTTATAATAAGGGACAGTGGAACACACGAATTTAGCTATTCACATCCATGATAAATATTTTATTAATAAATGAATAGATGATGTTTACGTTCTGTGAGAGGCCCTGGCTATATACTGCCTTGGGCGCCTCTTGGTGAATGGGCATGATATTTGATCATGCCCTTTGCCTAATAAACTATAGACGAACTAAATTTTTATATAACATTGCCTTCCTCTCAAAAGAATGCATTTTCCTCAAAGCATACGTAACGATGGATGTTGCTGACGAAACGCTTCAGTCTCCCAATAAGCTTCTTCTTCTAGTAAGTTCTTCCACTTGATCAAGTATTCCTTGATTGCACGAGATCGAAGCTTCCTTTCTCTAGTAGAAAAAATACCTTCTGGTTCTAAAATGACCCTTCCTTCATCATCTAGGGATGGAAGCATTGTTTGCTCTGATTGATGGTTGCCCATTGCCCTTTTAAGGCAGGAGACATGGAAGATGTTGTGAACATGACTTTTCTCTAGAAGGCTTAAACTATATCAAACTTGGTTAATATTTTTATTGATCTGATATGGTCC
>Ga0115851_101609_pt1 | contig 11995 bp, 10 predicted proteins | sample InSIn2gowninarea_FD_83865 | JGI IMG/M metagenome (GOLD analysis project Ga0115851, IMG submission 83865)
CATATGCCGATAGAGATATGGGGAACAAGGCGAGAGAGGACGGATTGCCATCTTATTTTGAGGAATGGATGAGGGATCATGCTTTGGTAGATGTTGTACTAGACCCCTTTTGGAACCTAACTACTAACCACTCCTAGTCCTTGTTGCAGTAATTGTTGGGCTTCAGGATGAAACCCATATATGTGCACCCATCATCCAAATGTCTCACCACCACACCCAAGTGCAATCTGATGTCCTCCATCACTGAATATGCATTCCCATTGTGGATGAGAAGTGATTTCGGGCCATTAATGCACAATCCCAGAGCCCTTCCAAATGAAGAAATGATACGATGGATAACAATACATTCAGTCAAGGTAGTAGGACCGCCGAATAGGAGGTCGTCAATGAACATTAAGCTTGTAATGTTAATCCTTTTTTATACTCTAATACCTAAGATTTCCCCCACCGCTTTTTCATCCCTCACTTTCCTGTTGAGACTGTCAATGACCATGAGGAACGACATAGGCGAGAGGGCACATCCCTGCCTCAAGCCCCTGTGAACCAAGAAGAATTTGGATGGTATACCATTTATAATAACTGCAAAATTCGTAGTCTTAATGCATCCCATAATCCACACAATGATCAAATTGGACAATCCCACTTTGATCATAATCATTTTGAGGAATTCCCAGTCTACACAATTGTACGCCTTCGTCAAATCTTCCTTAAGAATACAAGACTTCAGGTTCCTAGATTTTATGGTATGCATAACCTCTTGACCTATACCAATAGCATCATGAATCTGTCTTCCCTTGATGAACCCGAACTGCTCCTCTGTGATAATTTTTGACAGAATCGACTTCATTCTTCTAGCAATCACTTTAGATATCAATTTGTACACAGTATTGCATAGTGACATCGGACAGAAATCCACAAATGATTGGGGGTTTTTCCTCTTGGCTATGAGAGTGATGAAAGTGGCATTGATAGCCCCAAGAATGAAGCCATTTATCCTTGACTCCTCAGTCGCTGCCAACAAATTGGGTATCATCAAATCTGCGAAATGGATAAACACTTCCACCCCCCAACTGTTCGGTCCTAGGCTTTTCTCCCTAGCAGATTCTTTCATAGTATCAACCAGTTCCTCCTTAGTGACCAGCCTGCATAGTGTGTCATTATCCTCACCCAAGAACAACTCCGGCATATGAGAGATATATTCAGACTGCACCTGGAAGTCTAAATCATGATCCTTATATTGATTCTGGAAATGACGCATTGCCTCCAACTCCAGTGAATCTTGCGAGGAGATAATATTTCCTTCCTCATTTTGAATGCTTTTGATGAAATTAATGCTCTTCATGTAATTAAACTGTCTATGGAAAAATATCAAGTTCTTATCTCCCGCTTGTACCCAAATCGCCCTGCTCTTCAATCAGATATCCTCCTCCCTTTTCAGCAGCACCGCATGTTTAATAACCTCCATCTCAATAATTGTATTTGTGTATGACGCAGAGAAGTAAAGGGGGTCGGTGGGGTCATTCATCAATCAAATAGATACGTCAATGTCCCTGAGAGTCTTATCCTATTCTCTTTTCTTCCCCGCAATCCACTCACAGGCTTCTCGTTTCAACCGTGAGATCTTGTTTGAAATTACAGACAAGCAGTCCATTGACCCCGAATGTAATGGCCTCATCCACACCAAATGAACAAGTTGTTTGAAGTCATTCATCTGCAGCCACCTCGGATTAAATTTGAAAGGGTAAGCTCTGTTATCAAAATCCCCTCTCCAGGCTAACATAATTGGTTTATGATCTAATATGCTGGTTGTGAGAATCGAAAATTCCAATTTAGAAAGGTGGAGGAACAGAGATTGGCATACTAAGAATTGGTCAATATTTTTTGCAATTCCTTCTCTTCCAGTACGTCCATTCCTCCATGTAGGGCCAAAGGGGTCTAGTACAACATCTACCAAAGCATGATCCCTCATCCATTCCTCAAAATAAGATGGCAATCCGTCCTCTCTCGCCTTGTTCCCCATATCTCTATCGGCCCCATGGAGAAGTTCAGATCTCTAGCAATAATGATCGAGCTCAACCCAAAAATGCTAGATTTAGTCACTTTGTCCCAATATTGTCTGCGGCCAGTGTACGATGCATATATATTCGTGATACTTATCCGCTTGTTCGTCACTTTCTTATATATGAACATAATAATACATGCACACGAATTGTATGCTACCAGATCATATGTGTTGGGGTTCCAGAGTACCTCCAATCCCCCCGAATGTCCATTGGCATCAGTTGCACATGCAAACCAATGAGGACAGACAACAAGCATGGCTTCCACATATTTAACCCGCTCAGACATGGTTTCTTATAGAAGAATCAAGAAAGGGTTGTGAGACCTAACCAGACCCCTGAGAGAGAATATTTTATGAGGCACTCCCACCCACCTGATATTAAAGGAAATGATGGTCATGGGGGAACCCCTATGTCGGGTGTTTCCTCTCTAAGGACCCAAGAACCATGTGCATCAAAAATCGTGACATGCCCAACAGTGTATGAAGTATCAATGCCAAAAGTGACCCCTCCTAATTCTAGATTAAGAGAAGGGGATAGTGCTATGTGATTGCAATCAATAATTTTTTTGTAGCGAGGAGCCCACTTTTTCCTGAGAGTGACATTTCAGTGACTAGTGCCTTCATCAACAGCTTCTTGATTTTGGAAAAAACACCACTTGATGGTCAGGGGAACCAGGGAATCATCAGAAATAATGAGAGCTTCTAGCTCTCGGTCTGGCGACAAAGAATTTGTCGAGGAATCCCCATCGATGGGAGCCGATAGGAGAGAACGACCACCTCACCGCCGCCCCCTCCGCCACCCCACCCACCCGTTCTGTGGAAAAATGACAGGCACATATATGTGCAGAGGCATAGGTATTACCACTGGGGCCTCACCCAAGTCCAGAATGTCTGAGGGGTTCATCAATCATTCCCGAGTGTCGTCTATCCCAGCCCCCTCTAAAGGGCCAAAGTTAACATGATAAGGTGGTGTTTGCAAATCCATCTGATGTGCAGTAATATCATACATTTTATTAACAGGATTATTCCGAAGGGTAGAATTACTTGGACCAATGTTGATTTTGATAGCCTGAGCTGCCTTCGATACCCGGACGTTGCCCGAATCTGGACCGTGCGCAGCAAATGCACCATCACTTCGACCTAACTGCCTGGATCGTGCCAATATGGAACCCCTCATAATTCCTCCCCTTCTAGTCACCCCCACGCAAGCAGCGATGAGGTGACCGGTCTCATGACAGAGAAGACAACGGACATGCACGCCCAAGTAATCGATGGCCAAGGTGAAAGAAAAGCTACTCCATCGGATATCAAGATCCGCCATCAACCTTGTACCCATCTCACCTTAATAAGCACCCATGCCATCCTTTTGTCCAGCTTCCCAAAAGAACCATCGTCCTAGTAGTAATAACTGCTAATCCTGTTTGCAATTTCCTTAATCGCTTCCTCATTCCAAAGCTCTAAAGGAATCCCTAGCAGCTTAGCCCAAATGTAATGCCGACAAGGTGTCTTAGCAAATGGGTCGAAACCCGCCTTCCATCTTTGCATAATCAGAAAGTCTCGACTCTTCACCCATGGCTCCTTCAATATTCGCTCAACGTCCTCTGAATTCAGGAAGTGAAACGCCACCCAAGCATTGAAAAGTATGCTAATCTTCAGTCTGTATTTTAAAATCGGCAGCCAGCGATCCTCCGCCCACTTTTTCATCTATTCCCCCGTCATATGGAGGTGGTGCCACCTCTCCACCAATGCCTTATGTCTCATTCGCTCAATACCATCCCAATATGCCCCAACTCCCAAAATTAATGGCCGCTCCCTCTTCACCATCTACAGAGGATGTTTTCTCAGTTTCGAAACTCGCCTAGTTCCAAAATTACCCTCTCCCTTTCTCAGATCGCCGTGCACATTCTCAATTCCATGCTCAAATCATTTTTGGTATTGTGAAAGGCCGGACATCGTCGCCCTCTCGGCCTCAGTGGTGGAACCTGTCAACTCCTCAGGGGATGGAGACCCATCATTCTACATGCCTTCCATCTGGTAGATGAACGACCTGCGATAGCACAATATATAAGTGGTCCTCCAGTGCCCGTCTCGTGGCACACCTAAGCTACTCCAAATGTGAATGGAGCAGCCCCCGCACGCATTATAGAGGCCTATTATGTATCCTTCTACTGAATAATGTTCCATGTCGGATACTAGATTATGTGAGGGGCCAGGGCTGACATGGATCCCCTCACCTCCATTCAGTAGGAAGGAGAAAAAAATAAGGGACATGGACATTAAAGGCGAGAGCCGTGGGAGGATTGCACATACTGATTTGCCCAGATCCCCAGTAATCAGATCTAAATAGCTTGTAATGCTACGTCTCTCTGCCAGTACATCCCTGAAAATTCAAACCATCAGCGATTGATCTCTCGACATGCGTTTCAGACCTAGACTCACAATTCCTACCTTGTCTAGAGCCATGGTAGCTCTGCGAACTCAATTACTACATTACCAAACACACAGGAAGGAACTGCCTACCATCGCATTGTCTGATCGAGCTCTCATGCATAAAACACTATAATCAACATGCAGTCGACCTCAGCACATTGTCATCAGCTCTACAGTAATGCCATCGCTCCTCATTTATTCGTAACATCCTTTCTAGACTAAGATCACACCCATTATATCACTCTTTTTCTCTATCAGTGCACAGAGTCTCTGAGTATTATCCAACCTGAGCTCCATCCACGCATCCTCACTTGCCAACACTACTCCTGTCACCGTGTTTGCCTTCGCCTCTCCCCGTGTGTCACCGTGTTTCATCTCCTCACCAGAGCTAGCTTGGATACTTCCTACAGTGCCTCCATGTTAATACAATAAGAAAATCGTTGATTCAGTTTGCAGGTTTTTTTGGACTCTAATAACTAATCAGCATAACACCATAACCCAAATCATAACTCGAGAATTAGATATTTAACATTATTTTTGAGATTTTCTATGTCGTTAATCTTCTTTTCTACATGGAGCCATCTCCAATGTTCGAGTCAACATTTGCACATCTGCCAAATTGGGTAATATGAATATGAATCAAATGCAAAGGTTTCTTTGATAAAGTCACTAACAATGTTATTTAAGGCATGTGGAATTAAATACCAGAAAGATAGAAGCCTTGAAATTGTAAAAGGTGTTGAAGTCCTCGAAGGTGCCACGAATTATGTAGGATGTCACCAAAAAGAGAATTTGCAAAGCCCATGGAGATGTGTCAACTAGATTGAATGATCACATTTAAGCATTTTATATTTCAAAATTTTGGTGACCGCGTATGAAAATGGTTAAATCCCATTATTCAAAAGTATGGGCACAAGTGGCTAGAGAAGTTGCACATTTTACATAATGTGAATCTCTGGAGTTGCTTAAACTAAGAAAAGGCCTATGTAGCTCCTCTAATGAAATAAAATGAAATGATATTTTAAGGTCTACTAGACTAAAAATAGTCTATGAGACCATTAGTTTCATGTTTTTCGCTCTTTGCAATTCAGTCCTTTTCTGATTCAAATTGATGATAGGCTGACCCAACTTTCCAATAATCCCCTCCCTAAAAAGACAATGCCAAAAAACTGATACTAACATGTTCTCATAACTTTCTCTAATGTCTTTGAATGCATCACATTCCAAAATCAAATGTTTTTCCAATTCCACAGCCCATGTAAAATGTACACACCCATTCTTCCCAAACTTTTTTAGGCCTTTTGTGAGTTGGTCCTTGATTAAGCAATAAGAACCTTTACCCTCCACAAAATGCTCTGAAATTTACGCTTTACCAAGAGATAAAGTTAATGCAAATAAAGTGCTAATGAAATGCTGTAGAATTTGCACTTTACCAAGAGATGAGGTTAATGCAAACTCAAGGTGTCAAAATATCCTAACAGCTTTCGACAGGTTACAACATTGGTCGAATCCTAGTTTGTAATATTACTTGTTGCTTTTGTAAAAGAAATTCTCGGTGCACATTCTTTGTTCTCGTATCTCTCTGGCCCAGAAACTTCCCAATGGTACTGAATAGTTCAAAGAACCCCATGATGGTGTGGTCACGGAAGCAAGAAAGTTTGAAGCGCAGATGGGAAGTTAAAATGGGGTATCTTCAAAGTGCAAAATCTTTGTGCACTGGCTATGCAAACAAGAGCTTGAAGTTCAAATTTTTGGCCCTGCACAGAGAGACTGGCCAAATATGACAGTTGAAGCTAGTATCTACTTAGATATATGGAGATCCTAGTGTTTGTCCATTGAGTGGAAAACCAGGGATCTATAAGATGCAAATTACCGTCAGCGAAGTCGTGCTCTGCAATATGAAATAAAAAAGATGCAAGAGTATCGATTTCATATACACGTTGATGGAGACAATGTGTACACCAATACTTTTGATGGAAATCTTGACATGCCCTGAACAGAATCGGCCTCAATGTCAATCACTATTGGATAAATTGGATGGCCAACTGATGGGGTTGTCACTGCAAACTACAGCTACAATAAGATCGTCAAGTTAAAATCGAGTTATCTCTTTTTTACCAGACAACCTTTTGTGTTTTTTAAATAAATGGAATGCAACGAAGAATTGAAGAGCGGTGGGCCATTAAAGAAGCTCATAGATTGTTGTTGGAGGCAACAACAAAAATAAGGCATTGCCATGCATTTTGACCAGAATGGTTGGTCAGACTTTTGGATTGCATTGACAATGACTTTTTATGAATATGATTGCGGTGGACGCAAGGTAGTTCGGGAATCCTGTAATTTACATAATACACTTCCCCACATAGTGGATCTCAAATTGTACAGAGCCTTCATTCGAATTTCTGGTACCCAGAGCACGTCATCTGTGGAAAAGTATGACTATACTATTATCACATATGTTCAACTCAGCCTCCCCCAATCGAAAGGACAGTTCCAAATTCAGTGGAAACATTAAAACATTTTTATTATTGGAGATAACGTTGGGGAGCGGAACAACAGTGGGAAGAGAAGTTTTATAATTAATTTTGGATTGCTTACCATTTTACATCATTTGTCAAGGCTTGAGGGAAGTATCAGATTTATCGGCTTCTGATGCACTTACTGCACATTCATTCGTAATTTGACTTGTTCTTTATGTGCAATTCTCTCCGCGCTTGAAGCCGATGGTCATTGCACTATCATCACTACAATTTTTGTACAAGTTCGATTTTTATCGTTGGACAGTAAGAACGATAACTCCGGATAAGATTTCTCTCGGCTTCCTACAGATCAAGCTCCAATGGTTGATTAAATTTCAGAACAAGATCTAGGAATGGAGTCGATATTGACAATGGCATTGGAGTACATGTTGAAGTACTGGCTAAACTTCTTTTTGAGGGATCAGTTTAAGCTACAAGGGTGAACGGTTTAGTTTTCAAACCTTCATATCAATGGAGTCACGTTGCATCCAAGTACCGGAGTAATCGACGACCCATATTGTTTGATACCAAGATTGAACGGTTTTCCGACGGGTCAATATAATCGGAGGATAAGTGATGGAGACCCATCGGAAAGAACAACCTACCATGAGATCTACGGTCCAGATTTATTCCGACGAGCACCCCTTCATTTCCATAAACCACTACAGGGACCCGCCCGCAGGTGGTTTATGGTTTCCACCAAACCACTCACCATTTGCTGGCATGTACATGACCCAAGACTGGGCCCGCATCATCAATTTTCATTTTAAAACTTTTTTTTATTTTATAACAACGCCAAAGCCAAAAATACAATTTAATAAGCTGTAGTCCACCGAGATTGGTTTTTCCAATGGAAATTCACAGACACTGTGTTTTTCTATGGAAATTCCAATCATATTTTGAAAAAATCTGGCAAGGAATTTTGTAAATTTAAGTTATAGTTGTTAAATTTCAAAATTTTAGGTGCCCTAGACTTTTTTGATGGCATTGAATCTATTTCCACCATCAAAAACATGATTCAAACACTGCCTCTACAATATTTTTTGAAATTTTTTTACTCTAATTCTAACCACTCTTAACTTCATTTAATAATACATATGTTTTATCAAGAGGCGGCCGTTTATTTTGGGAGTTGGGGCATATTGGGATGGTATTGAGCGAATGAGACATAAGGCATTGGTGGAGAGGTGGCACCACCTCCATATGACGGGGGAATAGATGAAAAAGTGGGCGGAGGATCGCTGGCTGCCGATTTTAAAATACAGACTGAAGATTAGCATACTTTTCAATGCTTGGGTGGCGTTTCACTTCCTGAATTCAGAGGACGTTGAGCGAATATTGAAGGAGCCATGGGTGAAGAGTCGAGACTTTCTGATTATGCAAAGATGGAAGGCGGGTTTCGACCCATTTGCTAAGACACCTTGTCGGCATTACATTTGGGCTAAGCTGCTAGGGATTCCTTTAGAGCTTTGGAATGAGGAAGCGATTAAGGAAATTGCAAACAGGATTAGCAGTTATTACTACTAGGACGATGGTTCTTTTGGGAAGCTGGACAAAAGGATGGCATGGGTGCTTATTAAGGTGAGATGGGTACAAGGTTGATGGCGGATCTTGATATCCGATGGAGTAGCTTTTCTTTCACCTTGGCCATCGATTACTTGGGCGTGCATGTCCGTTGTCTTCTCTGTCATGAGACCGGTCACCTCATCGCTGCTTGCGTGGGGGTGACTAGAAGGGGAGGAATTATGAGGGGTTCCATATTGGCACGATCCAGGCAGTTAGGTCGAAGTGATGGTGCATTTGCTGCGCACGGTCCAGATTCGGGCAACGTCCGGGTATCGAAGGCAGCTCAGGCTATCAAAATCAACATTGGTCCAAGTAATTCTACCCTTCGGAATAATCCTGTTAATAAAATGTATGATATTACTGCACATCAGATGGATTTGCAAACACCACCTTATCATGTTAACTTTGGCCCTTTAGAGGGGGCTGGGATAGACGACACTCGGGAATGATTGATGAACCCCTCAGACATTCTGGACTTGGGTGAGGCCCCAGTGGTAATACCTATGCCTCTGCACATATATGTGCCTGTCATTTTTCCACAGAACGGGTGGGTGGGGTGGCGGAGGGGGCGGCGGTGAGGTGGTCGTTCTCTCCTATCGGCTCCCATCGATGGGGATTCCTCGACAAATTCTTTGTCGCCAGACCGAGAGCTAGAAGCTCTCATTATTTCTGATGATTCCCTGGTTCCCCTGACCATCAAGTGGTGTTTTTTCCAAAATCAAGAAGCTGTTGATGAAGGCACTAGTCACTGAAATGTCACTCTCAGGAAAAAGTGGGCTCCTCGCTACAAAAAAATTATTGATTGCAATCACATAGCACTATCCCCTTCTCTTAATCTAGAATTAGGAGGGGTCACTTTTGGCATTGATACTTCATACACTGTTGGGCATGTCACGATTTTTGATGCACATGGTTCTTGGGTCCTTAGAGAGGAAACACCCGACATAGGGGTTCCCCCATGACCATCATTTCCTTTAATATCAGGTGGGTGGGAGTGCCTCATAAAATATTCTCTCTCAGGGGTCTGGTTAGGTCTCACAACCCTTTCTTGATTCTTCTATAAGAAACCATGTCTGAGCGGGTTAAATATGTGGAAGCCATGCTTGTTGTCTGTCCTCATTGGTTTGCATGTGCAACTGATGCCAATGGACATTCGGGGGGATTGGAGGTACTCTGGAACCCCAACACATATGATCTGGTAGCATACAATTCGTGTGCATGTATTATTATGTTCATATATAAGAAAGTGACGAACAAGCGGATAAGTATCACGAATATATATGCATCGTACACTGGCCGCAGACAATATTGGGACAAAGTGACTAAATCTAGCATTTTTGGGTTGAGCTCGATCATTATTGCTAGAGATCTGAACTTCTCCATGGGGCCGATAGAGATATGGGGAACAAGGCGAGAGAGGACGGATTGCCATCTTATTTTGAGGAATGGATGAGGGATCATGCTTTGGTAGATGTTGTACTAGACCCCTTTGGCCCTACATGGAGGAATGGACGTACTGGAAGAGAAGGAATTGCAAAAAATATTGACCAATTCTTAGTATGCCAATCTCTGTTCCTCCACCTTTCTAAATTGGAATTTTCGATTCTCACAACCAGCATATTAGATCATAAACCAATTATGTTAGCCTGGAGAGGGGATTTTGATAACAGAGCTTACCCTTTCAAATTTAATCCGAGGTGGCTGCAGATGAATGACTTCAAACAACTTGTTCATTTGGTGTGGATGAGGCCATTACATTCGGGGTCAATGGACTGCTTGTCTGTAATTTCAAACAAGATCTCACGGTTGAAACGAGAAGCCTGTGAGTGGATTGCGGGGAAGAAAAGAGAATAGGATAAGACTCTCAGGGACATTGACGTATCTATTTGATTGATGAATGACCCCACCGACCCCCTTTACTTCTCTGCGTCATACACAAATACAATTATTGAGATGGAGGTTATTAAACATGCGGTGCTGCTGAAAAGGGAGGAGGATATCTGATTGAAGAGCAGGGCGATTTGGGTACAAGCGGGAGATAAGAACTTGATATTTTTCCATAGACAGTTTAATTACATGAAGAGCATTAATTTCATCAAAAGCATTCAAAATGAGGAAGGAAATATTATCTCCTCGCAAGATTCACTGGAGTTGGAGGCAATGCGTCATTTCCAGAATCAATATAAGGATCATGATTTAGACTTCCAGGTGCAGTCTGAATATATCTCTCATATGCCGGAGTTGTTCTTGGGTGAGGATAATGACACACTATGCAGGCTGGTCACTAAGGAGGAACTGGTTGATACTATGAAAGAATCTGCTAGGGAGAAAAGCCTAGGACCGAACAGTTGGGGGGTGGAAGTGTTTATCCATTTCGCAGATTTGATGATACCCAATTTGTTGGCAGCGACTGAGGAGTCAAGGATAAATGGCTTCATTCTTGGGGCTATCAATGCCACTTTCATCACTCTCATAGCCAAGAGGAAAAACCCCCAATCATTTGTGGATTTCTGTCCGATGTCACTATGCAATACTGTGTACAAATTGATATCTAAAGTGATTGCTAGAAGAATGAAGTCGATTCTGTCAAAAATTATCACAGAGGAGCAGTTCGGGTTCATCAAGGGAAGACAGATTCATGATGCTATTGGTATAGGTCAAGAGGTTATGCATACCATAAAATCTAGGAACCTGAAGTCTTGTATTCTTAAGGAAGATTTGACGAAGGCGTACAATTGTGTAGACTGGGAATTCCTCAAAATGATTATGATCAAAGTGGGATTGTCCAATTTGATCATTGTGTGGATTATGGGATGCATTAAGACTACGAATTTTGCAGTTATTATAAATGGTATACCATCCAAATTCTTCTTGGTTCACAGGGGCTTGAGGCAGGGATGTGCCCTCTCGCCTATGTCGTTCCTCATGGTCATTGACAGTCTCAACAGGAAAGTGAGGGATGAAAAAGCGGTGGGGGAAATCTTAGGTATTAGAGTATAAAAAAGGATTAACATTACAAGCTTAATGTTCATTGACGACCTCCTATTCGGCGGTCCTACTACCTTGACTGAATGTATTGTTATCCATCGTATCATTTCTTCATTTGGAAGGGCTCTGGGATTGTGCATTAATGGCCCGAAATCACTTCTCATCCACAATGGGAATGCATATTCAGTGATGGAGGACATCAGATTGCACTTGGGTGTGGTGGTGAGACATTTGGATGATGGGTGCACATATATGGGTTTCATCCTGAAGCCCAACAATTACTGCAACAAGGACTAGGAGTGGTTAGTAGTTAGGTTCCAAAAGGGGTCTAGTACAACATCTACCAAAGCATGATCCCTCATCCATTCCTCAAAATAAGATGGCAATCCGTCCTCTCTCGCCTTGTTCCCCATATCTCTATCGGCATATG
>Ga0115851_101610_pt1 | contig 11984 bp, 11 predicted proteins | sample InSIn2gowninarea_FD_83865 | JGI IMG/M metagenome (GOLD analysis project Ga0115851, IMG submission 83865)
TGTTGCTCAGTTGCGTTTTCACGTTGTGGTCTCGGTGGTTTGTGGATTCAGCTTTGTCCACAGTAACAAGGTAAGTCATTGCTCTAAGCTATCACTAGATTCTGCTTTTCCCTCTGTTAACTAACAGAACTACTCCTCGTGAGCACGATACCCTCCGGTGGCTACAACCTCGAGACTTTTTCTCGTCTCTAGTAAGTTTTGACCCCTGGAACTCTCTCTCTTTTCATTCCTATAGCTTGCTTTACTATGATTCTCACACTCGGTTTTTGGTGAATGCTTGCAGGTGGAAACAACTTTGGAGGTTTTAAATCTTATGTGTGGTCCCAAGACTCAGTAGGGTCGCTCCTTGATAACTCTGTCTATTAGTTGTTTCTATGGTCATTGGTTTAACATTGGTTGGTTAGGTTGTAGGCTTAGAGATCTCTGCCTTTACTTCTGCATAGTGTTATTGTAGGCCTCTGGCCTTGCATTGTCACAGTTGATGTTTACGACTGTAGGGTTTACATGTTAGGGTTTTTCAACCGATTTTCCCATTGTGAACTTGTTGAACTTGGACAACATTTAAATTTCGTATAGATTGTAATTTATATTGACAGAGATTGTATTGTTTCTTTTTATGAATAAAATAAAAGGGTTATGTTGCTCAGGAATTACCTCTGTTGTTTGTTTTGTTTCACTGTCTGGAGCTATGTGTTGTTAAGGCTTCCTTTCGCTCTATTTTCTTTGTTCTATTTGGAGCTCCAATGTATGTCCAGCTTCTCTAGGTTCTCCTACTTTGACACTTAAGAAGTAGGCTCTCTATAGGCCTATTAAATTTATGCAGATAGGAAAATATACATGCTCTGTAGAATAAAAAGACTTTCTTTCAGTATATTAGGTAACTCAGATTGAAGGACTATAAATGGACCGCTTGGGAATTCAAAATGTAAACTTCTATATATTCATAGATTTCTATTACTTTCGTTTTTTCAAATAGAACCCGTTACAATACATTCTGTTGTCTTATGAATGATTTTGAAAAAAAGTTTTCTCTTAACTATTGTTAGTTACATTTGATGGTTTTCTCAGTTTCTAAAACTGTTTTTTTTTCCTATGATATAATTTGTAAAAGATAACATATGAATAATAATAAAAAAATAGTTACCTACAATAGTTCTTTTAACTCAACCTTTACCTTCATAAATGCTACATCACTAAAGAATTAAAATTAAAATGAAACTAAAATGTTCACTTGAAAGTTTCTCCTCGGTCCTCATAAAGACCAAATGACCCTCTATTATGATGATTCCCTTCAGCTAGATGCTCCTGCGTAAGGCTCTTGGGATAGTAAAAAGTCATGGCTTTATTCTATGAGCTCCTCCATAGAATAACCTTCTTGTTGTATGTGCCATGACGAGCCACGAACTGTCCTCAATCGGACAATTCTTCCACTTGACAAGGTACCATAGATACTCCTTTCTATGAGTTCGCTTGGCCACTTGTGTGCTGAGAATCTTCTCGATCTCATGGGGTTGAGCCGAAGGAATTTTCCTCCTCCAAGGATCGCCTTCAACCTGGGTATGCCATTCTGGCCATAACACATTATCATCTTCAAGATTAGTAGTATATGGGAATAGATCTACCACATCGAAAATAGGTGATATCTCTATACTCGGTGGCAACTGCAGTTCATAAGCATTGGCTGAGAACTTATGCAGAATTTTACAAGGGCTGATCTTCTTAAATTTTAGCTTATTATATGCACCCTTAGGAAATTGTTCTTTGCATAAGTGTGCAAGGACTTCATCCCCCACATTAAACTGCACTTCCCACCGCTTCAAATATTCCTATTGTTTATATCTTTGACTATTATCCTGCAACTTTGATTTTACTTTCTCGTGTAGATCTTTCATTGCTTTGGCGAAATGTTCCCGATCAACACTTCTTTTTTTCCAATTTTCCCAGATCCCACAACTCATGTATTCTACAAGGGTGCATGCCATACAAGATATAAAATGGACTGTGCCCTGTGCCATAGTTTGATGAATCATTATAAGAAAATTCCAACTGAGCAAGTGCGTGATCCCACAACCATGAGTTTTCTCCAGTCAGGCTCCATAGCAAGTTTCCTAAACTGCTACTCACCACTTCCATTTGCCCGTCAGTCTTGTGGGTGATATGCGAAGCTGAAATTTAACTGTGTGTCCAATTTCTTCCATAGGGTGCGCCAAAAGTGTCCTGTAAATTTCATGTCCCTGTCAGAAACAATAGATCTAGGTAGGCTGTGTAATCTAACAATCTCATTGAAAAACAAGTGAGCTACGAGAGTGACATCACTCGTTTTCTTACAAGGGATGAAATGTGCCATTTTCGAAAACTGGCCTACCACCACCATCACCGAGTTGAAACCTCGCTGCATTCTTGGCAGACCCAAGACAAAGTCAATGCTGACCGAGTCCCATAGTCTACTTGGAATAGGCAATGGTGTGTAAAGTCCTATGTTTTGACTGTGTCCCTTCGCCAATTGGAAAACTTTACATCTACTCACATATTGTTGAACGTCCCTTCGCATTCTTGGCCAGTAATAAAATTGCCCGAGATGATCTAAAGTTTTGTCTATTCCAAAATTTTTGGTTAGACCCTCACTGTGCTTCCCCCGAATGATATTCTCTCTCATCAAACAATCGAGAATGCATAATTGTCCCCCTTTAAACAATAGCTTCTCCTGTAAATTATAGTCCAACCATGGACTATTGTTTTTCAGCAAGGGATTCTCCCAAACTTCATAAGCCTCTTTGAAATCTGCGTCGGTCTGATATAAGTCTTCCAAATGCCCAAATCCTAGCACTTGTATCATACTTTCTTGCAAAAGCAAGGCTCTTCTACTCAATGCATCTACCACCTTGTTGGCTTGCCCACTAATGTCTTTCAACACAAAGGTGAAACTATGCAAATATTTGACCCACTTAGCATGCTTGTGATTCAGATTATGCTATTGCATTACGTATTGCAATGCAGAATTATCAGAAAATAAAATAAACTCACTCCCCAGCAGAGAGTGTCTCTAATGGTTCAGTGCTTGGATGACAACATAGAATTCTTTATCGTAAGATGATACTTCTGCTTGCTCCCATTCAACTTCTCTCTGAAAAACGCAACAGGTTTGTCCTCTTTGGTAAGTACAGCTCCAATAGCTGTACCAATTGCATCACAGTGAACCTAGAAAATCTTATTAAAATATGGCAATCTCATAATTGGTCTTTCTGTAATTTTCTTTTTTAGTAGCTGAAAGCTTTTCTCTGCTGCCTCACTCCAATGAAAAGACTGACTTTCTTTTTTTATAGTGTCCAACATAGGTGCACAGATTTCATTGAAATTTTTTATAAATTTGTGATAAAAACTTACCAACCCATGAAAACTACATACCTAAAATAGGCTTTTCGGGGTAATGATCGCTGCAATCTTCTCTGGGTCCATCTTCAACTCATTCTCTGCAATCACAAAACCTAGATAAAGAGTTCTCTTTGAAGAAAAGTACATTTTTTCAAATTTATCAGCAACTTATTCTGTTGCAATTTTTCCAGCACACTTTGAACATGTTGAAAGTGTTCCTCCTTAGTCTTGCTGAAAATTAATATGCCATCAAGATACACTATTACAAACTTTCCGATGAACTCTTTTATCATTTTGTTCATCAGTTGTATAAAGGTACTAGGGGCGTTACTTAAATCGAATGGCATTACTAGCCACTCATACAACTCTTCATTGGTCTTGAAGGTTGTCTTCCACTCATCTCCTTCCTTGATTCGAATTTGATGATAGCCACTCTTTAGATCAATCTTCGAGAAGTATGTTTCCTCACTCAGGCAGTCCATCATATCGTCCATTCATGGTAGTGGAAATCTATAACTGATGGTGATCCTATTGATGGCCCTCGAATCCATGCACATTCGCCATTCTCCTCCTTTCTTGGGAGCGAGAACTATTGGTACTGCACAGGGGCTTAAACTCTCCCTTATCAGCCCTTTATCTAGCAATTCCTGCACATGTTTCCAGATTTCCTCATTATCTTTGGGCCTCATCTGGTATGTTGCCTTGTTCGGTAGACATGCTCCAAGTATAAAGTCAATCTCATGACTGATACTTCTCTTAGGAGGAAACTTCTCTGGTAAATCATCCACTACAATATCGCTGAATTCCTGCAACATTTTCTGAATTTTTGTAGGTAAATCAGACATTCCTGTGTGCAACAGCACTATCTTTTCCCTCCTCACAACAGCATAGTTCACTTCACTATCTTCAATCTGCTTCAAAAATTGTTTTCCACCCATTACTAACACTTTCTTCCTGCTTGTTTCTGTTGTCTCCTCCTCCTTGATGGGTGCAAGTGTGTGCTTGATCCCATCTTTGACAAACTTGTAACAATTTGTCTTCCCATCATGCACTACCTTCTGGTCATACCGCCATGGCCTTCCTAGCAGTATATGACATACATCCATTAGCATAATATCACAAAGAACCTTGTCTTTGTGCCTACCAATATGGAACTCAACTTCACACTATTCGTCCACCAATAGCTAATGGCCTTTCTGCAGCCACAGTACCTTGTAAGGAGTGGGGTGCTTCAGTCACTTCAAACCTAACTTCTCTACAATCTCTGTGCAACCATATTATCTGTGCTCCCAGTGTCGATAATGAACTTGCAACATTTTTTGTGCGACTTACAAACTGTCTGGAATAATGCCTTCCTTTGAGTTTGTTCGGCTATTTCTTTAGCTGGTTTCAACAACACTTTATTCAGAACTAAGGCTTCCCCTGTTTTCGGCACATTTTCTGCTTCCTAGGGCGGTGCCTCTATTTCGTCTAGCTGTGCAACAAATGTTCCTCTCTGGCCAGCTTGTTTCGCTTCAGGACATTCAAAATATATGTGCCCCCACATGTGGCACCTGTAGCACTGATAGTTAGCTCCTCTGCCTCGAGCATTCCGTCTTCCTCACTGATGTGGCCTGCCACCTCTAGTGTTGTCCCATTTTTCTATTGTTCCTGAAGTCCTTGAACAACTGCCCTCTTCACTATTACTGGCAGTTTGTCCTCTACAATAGGACTGTCCTCTTCCTCTGCCAGTTCCCGGTCCTCTCCCAGCAATTTTTTCTGGCGATCTTCTCCTCTACCTTCATAGCACTCTCCTAGGTGTCCTCTATATTTTTCGTGGAAAGGATGCTGATTTCATCCAATATTTCCAATCTTAGACCATTCACATACCTTGTTGTTTTCTCCAGGTTGTCCTCCATGTAACCAGTGCTTAAATTTACCTGATATAATTCTTCAGTATACTCTCTCACTATCATCCCTTTTTGCCTCAGATTTTGCACTTGCCGATGTAGTATAATCTAGCAATCTTTGGGAAAAAATCTACCCTTCAACTTGGCCACCATTCTTGGCCATTTCTTTATTGGAAACTTGTTCATCCTTCTTCTTTCCGCTTGGACACTGTCCCACCACAGGGCTACATGTCCTTTCAGCTTTCTTTCAGTGAACTTAACTCTTCGATTCTCACTAACCTCTTCACATTCAAAATATTTGTCTAATTTGTTGATCGAGTCCAACTGAACTTTTGTGGACAAGCTGCCATCGTAATTTGGAATCTCTGGCTTAGGCTTGCTACTAGCCAATAGGACCAACCTCAATAATCTCATCTCTAGCCCTTCTTCATCTGATCCATCTGTTGTAACTATGGCTTCTTCTTCACTGTCATCTCCTACTTTCGGATCCCTTCTCCTTCCTACTTCAATTACCTCCAAACGGGTAGTAAGGATCCTTATATCCTCCCTCAGTCCTTCATCTGCTGCTCTACGCACACCTCTCCAAAGACCTCATCTTCCAACTTCCATGTCTTTCATGGAAATTTTAATTTCCTTCTCTAATACCACTTGATGGGTCTAGCCCCCTCTTTACCCTTAACAAACTATATAAATTGGGTGATGATTAATATAATTATTTCGATTGTGATTAATTGTGTGATTAGTTTAATCAACTGGTGATTACAATGATTCGCATAGATATTTTGGTTCTGGCTTTGATTGTTTGTACTTGTGCCGTTGGATGATGGACATGTGTCCCTGCCTCGTAAAACACCCTCCCACCTTGGTTAATGCTCTCAAACCCTATTCACTTGGTCATTTGTTCGTCGTTTTGTGGTGGCTCAAGGATTTCTATTTTTTGTTCTCTGGTGTTGGTTTTTCTCTATGAATGTGCTGCTACCAATGTTATTGTTCACCTTGGTCTAGTTATGTTCTTTGCTCTGCGAGTTGGTAAGTATGCTTGTCGTTCTGTGCTTATTTTATTCCTCTATCTCTGCGTTTGATCAGCTCTGTCACTTTGTGGAAAGTGTGCCTATTGTAGAGGCTTTCAGCTCGTCTGTATACATTCTTTACTGGTTGTTTTTCCTAACTGTTAATGGTTGCCTTTTTCTTGGTTTCTTCGACTTAGTTGCTTTCGAAATTTATTAGTTTATGGTGCTTGGTTACATTTGCAAGTTGTGGTCTCGAGGGTGTGTGGCTTTGGCTCTATCCACAGTAACAAGGTAAGTCATTGCTCCAAGCTATCACTATCTTCTGCTTTTCCCTTCGTTAATTGACACAATTGCTCCTTGTGAGCAGGGTACCCTCCAATGGCCGCGACCTCAAAACTCTCTCTCCTCTCTGGTAAGTTTCGACCCCTGGAACACTCTATCTTTTCGTTCATACAGCTTGCTTTACTATGATTCTCACACCCAATTTTTGGTGAATACTTGCAGGTGGAAATGGCTTTGGAGACCCTGGCTTCCAATCTTATGCATGCTGGAAAGACCCGGTAGGGTCACTCCTTGATAACTCTGTCTATTTAGTTGTTTCTATGGTCATTGGTTTAATATTGGCCGGTTAGGTTGTAGGCTTAGAGATTTCTAGCTTTAGTTCTGCATAGTGTTACTGTGGGCCTCTAGCCTTGCGTTGTCACAATTGATGTTTGTGACTGTAAGGTTTACATGTTAGGGATTTTCAACCTATTTTCCCATTGTGAACTTGTTGAACTTGGACAACATTTAAATTCTGTATGGACTATAATTTATATTGATAGAGATTGTATTGTTTCCTTTTATGAATAAAAGAAAAGGGTTCCATTGCTCAGGAATTACCTGTGTCATTTTGTTCTGTTTCGCTATCTAGAACTATGTGTTGTTAAGGCTTCCTTTCACTCTATTTGCTTTGTTCTATCTAGAGCTCCAATGTCCGTCCGGCTTCTATAGGTTCTCCTACTTTGACACTTAAGAAGTATGGCTATTTATAGGCCTGTCAAATTTATGCAGATAGGAAAATATACATGCTCTGTAGAATAAAAATACTTTCTTCCACTGTGTTAGGTAACTCAGATTGAAGGACTATGAAAGGACTACTTGGGAATTCAAAATGTAAACTTCTGTATATTCAAAGATTTCTATTACTTTCTTTTCTCCAAATCAAACCCATTACAATACATTCTGTTTTCTTATGAATGATTTTGAAAAATAGTTTTCTCTTAACTATTCTTGGTTACATTTGATGGTTTTCTCAATTTCTAAAACTGTTTGTTTTTCCTACGCTGTAATTTGTAAAAGATAACATCATACTGAAAAAAAAGTTAACTACAACAATTCTTTTAACTCGACCTTTACCTTCCTAAATGCTGCATCACTAAGAAATTAAAATAAAAATGAAACTAAAATGTTCACTTGAAAGTTTCTCCTCGGTCCTCACAGAGACCAAATGACCCTCTGTCATGATGATCCCCTTCAGCTAAATGCTCTTGCATCATGATGAGTGTTTCTAAGTCTAATATAAAATGAATGTAGTCCTCAAGAGTCTCTATAATCCCAAACAGACCTCAAACAGAAAAGAAAACCCTTGAAATTGACCCAAAAAGGTCCCCTACATGCTCTATCACAAAATATAATTTTCCTTTTCCCTTTTTATGGCATGAAAATAAGCATGAAAAATTCCATAAAATAGTTAAGTTTCTAGGGATCCCTTTACAATGAGTAGACTCCTTATTGTTCAAAAGGAAAACCCCCAAAAATAATTCACAAAAAATGACTTTTTTATGCGCTTTATAACCTTTTTTTTGCATCCTATGAGCTTCATCATCATGTCATACATAATCCTAAGAAATCATAACTTTACCATCATTTCGTACAATTTTGAAATTAGCGATGGAGGGGAAATAAAACTCTTTCAACATGGAGAGAGAGGAATGAAGGATTTGTCTGAGGTTTCTTGATTAAATTAAGCTCATATCTATAGAATTAAGAGTAGACATGAGAAAAAAAAGATAGGATAAGAATAGGAACCACTAGAAAATTCTTAGGGAATTATAAAACCAAGAAATATCAAGGATATAAGTATAAATCTAAATAATGTCTCCTTAATGGAGTTTTCATTTTTGTTAATTAAATTTTCTATATTTTTTTATAACAGTTTAATACTCTATAGACGTGTGTAAGATATCTATAGACAAATGGTGAATCATTTAATCAAATCCCCCAAATTATACTCTTATGCATTGATATATAGAGAAACATGGAGAAATTGGCATACCTTTCCCCTTATGTGTTGATGCACATCTCAACAAATGAATTTTTCTCAAATCCTAATTTTAGAGACCTTTCCCTTAGTGCTTACATCTACATATTGCACACATCATACAAAAAAACTCGAATCTCCTACCAAATATAGAGCATAAGCTAGACGTAATGTCAAACTTCAAGGTGAGTTCAAATCCAAGCAAATGAAACCAAATGCACATCAGAATTGAGGGAAATGAATTTGAATTCACATAGAAAAAATGGAGTCCTTGCAATATTATATCAATGTTGTCATCCCCTTCTTACACCATGGTGTTTTACCCCTAATTGGTTGATAGTCCAAAGTGAGTCTCACTCAAACATTCAAAGAGGATTTCCCTAAAATGCACTAGCATTTACCTGCAATATGATTCCACGTCTCATTCTCTCCCCTAGAATGGTATTCTTTAGATAGGATTCTTGTAGATCTAAGATAATGGACCTAGACACCCGAGTCAAAGATAAATAAGGATAAGAGCCCAATTATTAAGATTTTTCTTGGCATGCCCACCCTCATTCAAAGTTATCATCTTCGAAACCTATTTCCTAGAAGTTTTTCCCTTAATAAATGCCTTGTTGATATCAAAAGATGATGAAGGAAACTTTGTCACTTCCTGAACACTGCATTAGAGTGATGCATCACCCTTCTACCACATAACTAGAGAAATGGAGCACTAAATGTCTCTTTATGGATGTGAGAGGTATATTTGAGCTCTCAAAACTAGTGTAGGTTAGGTTAAGGTCCATATTCCAATGATAATGTGGTAAATAAGGTGCACACTGCAAACTACCATAGTGTGGTAAATAAGGTGATAACAATTAAAAGAAATTCTTGTTTAAGACTCTTATCACTAATGTTATCTTGTATGGTTGTGAAATTTAGGGTTACACCATGTCTTAAAAATCATGGATAAGAATAGCTCAAAAACCTAAAAACATTTTATAATTTATAATCTTAAAGCAAAATGTTGCCATATTCTCCTAATAAAAGTAACTCTTCCCCCATTGAGAGCATTGCTATGAGCATATACTTATTGCAAAAGAACAAGAAAAACGGCATGGATGAAAAGAGGATTCCCAAGTTTGCTTCAAATTGCAATGAAGTACATCATGAGTGAAGTGGAGTTGACATAAAGATGGCAAGTCATGTTAGGTAAATCATTAAGGTATCAAGGAAGAAGTTACTTTGTAATATAATGATAATAGTAGACATAAAATTAGATCTAAAATTTAAGGAAAAATGGAGCTATGATAATAAATTAGAGGATTATAGAAAACAAATATACTATAATGATATGATGAACCCTAATCTAGAAAACAAAAAGTATCATTATCTTTTAAATAGAGTAAAAATAAAAATCAACAATTTTTTGTTAATAACAACAAACCTGGATGGGCTGCATAGGCAAATATGGTAGTCAAGACTTCATAAAACACATTGGGTGGAAACAATTTGTCATATTGGTGACATTAAAAAAGTTATAGATAAAAATCACTTTGTCCCATAATATCTTCGCATATTACATTTTAATTTAAAAAAAAACATTATAATATTAATATGCATATTACCTTTTAACTCAATAAAAATATATTAGTTTAGAGATATTTATTTTAAAAATTTTAAATGTTAAAAATAAAATTTTAAATCAAATCAAATTAAATAAATAATTTATATATTATTTTAAAATTCAATAATAAATCAATTTTAATATCAATAAATATATTTGAACCTAGACCACTCTAGCATATAAAAAAATATTGATAAAAAGCTTTCATTATACAAATTGACGACAGTAAGTTAGTTTAAAAGAATTCAAATTAATTTAAATGTCAAAAATAAAATTCATTCATTACTATATTGTGCAAATTCTACTAACTACTAATAAATAACATTAACACTTTCCAATGTAAGTATTTAAAAGTCCTAAATACTTTATGATGCCATAAAATATATTGATATTGCATTCTAAAAACTTTAGGATACCACGAATTATTATTATCCTCTTCAAAAATATTTATAATATTATAAAGTATGTACCCTCTCATCAAGAAATATATGTATTTTTTTTTAACTCATTTACGTTTCATAAAGCTCATCCCAACAAAATTGAATTTAATTATATAACTTTTTCTTATTACTAATTATTATATTTAATTTTATAGATTTAAAAGTGTTATACTACTATGAAATACTGTTTGAGTAGGTTTAATGGTTAAAATCATGTATTTCTTCCTAAAAAGTTATAGATTCAAAACATAAAGGGTAGAGTATGTATGTGTTAGTAGATTTAGTATTCAAATAGTTACACCGAAGTAGGTCTCTTGTCCCACGAACAAGAAAGTCTCATACACCAATTGGTAGGTCCCTTGTCCCACAAACAAGAGAATCTCATAGACTAATTGATAGATTCAACAAACAAAAAAATCTCATAAAACTATTTGACCTGTCACTTCACCATAACCTTAAAATAAAATAATAATAATATTTATACTGCATCCAAACACAACTTTAAAAACTTTACTATATCATAAAATATATTTAAATTTCTCTTAAATATTTTCGGATACCAAAAAATATATTTATCATCCTCCTGAATTTTATAATATTACAAAACATATGCACTCTCATAATGAAATACACAAGCTTTCTTTTTATAACTTTTGTTAAATTAAAATAATTAATAACCAGAATAGTAAATGAATAAAATTATTATTAAAAATAATTAATAAATAAATATTTTTTTATATAAAATTTATAATATTATAATTATTTAATATAAATTTTTACACTATTATAATTGTGTAAAATGAAAACTTTACCATTACCATCGAGATTTGCCACTTATCTATTTATGAACGAACTTATCGCAAATCTTCGGTACATGCAGGCAATCTGTATCTACGCCAGAGTGATTTTCAAAAGTTTACCATTACCATCCACATTTACCATCCACATTTTGACACATTATCTGTTTATGAACGAACTCATCGCAAATCTTCGATGTATTCAGGCTATCTATATATACGGAAGAGTGATTTTCTTCCCTTTTCTTTTATCAACACTAAGAAAGGGAACGTAGGTTTTGGATTTATTTATTTTTTATTTTTGGTAAAATTAAGTTAAAAAAAAATTAGGTTAAATTTTGGTTTTTATTGTTTAAATTTTTTTAATATATATATAGATTTAGTATTTTGATAAATTCAAAATATTAAAATTGCAGAGAATTTACAACTTAAACATGTGATTTTAATAAATTACTAAATTCTAAGTAAATTAAATTAAAATATACAGCCAAAAACTATCCAAAAATTGTTATTAAGACTACACACCGAAAAACACCCATAAAACATAAAATATAAGCCAATTAAT
>Ga0115851_101614_pt1 | contig 11970 bp, 6 predicted proteins | sample InSIn2gowninarea_FD_83865 | JGI IMG/M metagenome (GOLD analysis project Ga0115851, IMG submission 83865)
GTGCAGGAAGACTATTTCCCCATGAACAGTATGCCAAAAGGGTCAACAATTATGCAACTAATCAGTTAACAGCTTCAGCAAGTAGTACAGAGGCAGCAGGGCCACCATCAAGGCAGGAGCTTTATGATAAATTGGAAAATTTGTTCTTCATTGAAAATGAAATTACACACCTTTTTGAAGTGCACCCTAATTACTATAAGTATACAGAAGCTGATGAGACCTTAATCAAAATGCAGAGACATCAGATTCCCATTGAAGATTGGTGGAGAAATATGACCGAGAATTTTCTTTGATCAATTTAATTTTGGTCTAAAAGGTTATTTATAGCAACAGTAAAAGGCAACTGAACAAGGAGGACAGTGACTAAGCACAGCTGGGTAATACTGACGAGATGTCCAATACAACAGTACCATGAAAGGCAGCGTAAAGGGAAGGATAGGTGAAATCAATGCAAAAGAGCTCGGCCGGGCCAGTAAGCCCCAAAAGTCAAAAACTTCTGACAACAACAAACAGCTCTTATGTATCTATTTAGAGTAGAAATAAATGTTGCAGAAAATATCTTTAAAGTTGGTAAAGAGCAGTTATTAGGAAATGACTCATTCTTGAGATATTTTGTGAGATAATTTTGTATATATGCGCCCTTGCATAGCTTATTGGGGGTTGTTGTTTATTGTTCAAGAGAACTCGGTTGTATATTCTCTGAGATATTATGCAAAAAGGCTGGTGGTTTCCAGAAATTTGACTTTGTTTGGACGTGCTGTGATGGGATTATTGACTGCCGCAGGACTCTTGTGATATGTCATGATAAAATAAGTGTTTTCTAACTGTGTTTGTGTTTCATTTCTTGCGTAATCCATCTGTGATGTATGTTGGTTAATCTTAGTAGAAAGAAAAAGAATAGTTTAGGATTTGTTCATTAAAGACACCCTAAATTCAATATTTCTTGCTAAATATGTTTTCTTCAGGATTAGCTGCAACTATGGAACTCTTAAATGCTCCTATTTGCTGTAATTTCACGATAATCTCTATTCAGTAATTCTCTCTTGCTTCTGAGTGGGATTTGGCCCTTTATTCTCTGTTGCACCGTGAAAAAATTCTTGGTTTCCTTTCTATGTGTAATTTTATACTGTTTCCTTTCTATAATCAAAGTTTGTATCATGAATACCTATCTGGCCTTGCAGTAAACCTCTCTTTATCACAGGTATCAAGTACTTTTCACTTCTGGACTCCATATGCCCAATGGAACGAATTCTCTTTAAGCATTGCATGCCCTTCTCTAAACGATAACTGACATCCAAAATTCAAACAAAACTCTTACCTCATAGCTAGCCTAAAACCTTCTAAAAACAAAGTTAAATCTAAAAGAGAGAGCCCTCTTTGGTTGCAGGTAGGCTAGAACCTGTAATCCAAAGCTTGGTTAGTGGTTACCCCGGCTGTATTCCCTCAGGAGGCAAAGGGAACAACCTGGGTGTTAACATAAATGGTGACTCCACTGGGGAACTGAACGAAATTCTCAAACCTCTATCTAATTCTTAATGATGTAGATAAAGCCTAAGTGACAGCCAGACAGACTTAGAAACTACCTTTTCTTTGCATTTGCAGGAGTATATAAAAGTTACCTCAGTCAATCTTTATTCAGTCTTAAGTTCCATACAGTTGTTCCATACTTGATCATTCATTTTCAAATACTAACATTTTTCAAAGAATTCCCCCAAAGAAAGATGATAGAAGCTGGCTCCTAAGAAGAAAACTCGTTATACTAGATCTAACCCAGATCTAAATCCATCACCTGAATTCCAAAATCCTAACCTGATTTCAAGGATTCTTAAGAAACAAGAAGCAGAAGAAACTTTCTCAGATTCAAGTTCTGAGGCAAGAATTCAAAGTAACATTCCTACCCCTGCTAAGGTTTCTTTTCATCCTCATATTACAGCTCCACATTCTCTTAGTTCTTCATCCACCTCAAAAGGTACTTTTTCAACTCCTCCACTAACTACACATACCCCTCTCATCCCCTTCCCTCCACTTGTCCCATTTGTCCCTGTTGCTTTTTTTGTCCCACTAAACATGGCTAATAGATATGCTCCACTATAGTTACCAACCAATCCAAGGGCTATGCCTCAAGAATACCAAACCAAAATCTCATATTTTTATGGTACTGGCTCTTATTCAGCCCTTCAACACACTAAGAAAATGCATGATTACTTTGAAAACTATGAGATAGACGATGATGGGGTTAGAATGAAAATTTTTGTGCAAAGTCTAACAGGGGATGTAAGACCATGGTTTAGATCTCTCCCAGCAAACTCTATTGGTGACCCAGAATCCATGTACCAAACATTTATAAATAGATGGGAAAAGAAAAAGGATCCACTTCACATATTATCTGAGTACAATACCATCAAAAGAGGCCCCTACCAAACTGTCTTGGACTATTGTGCTAGATTCAACATTGTATACAGTGCTATCCCCCAAAATCTGAGACCTGCACCTGATCTGGCCTTATACACCTTTCCTGATGGGTTTGATTCAGACATGGCGTACCAATTGAGAGAAAGAGCCCCCCAAACTTTAGCTGAAATGCAAGATATAGCAGTCAGTGTAGAAGCCAACCTGATAGCCAAGAGAAATAGGACTAGGACTGAGAGAAAGACTACCTTCAAAGAGGAGCCTTCAGGCTAGGATCGATAATTAGATGCAATAATCACTGGTATTCACAGACTAGGTGATAGAGTAGAATCAGTTGAGAGGAAGTCATCATGGGAAGGACCACAAAATAATCCTATCAGAAATCCCAATTTTAGAAGAAATCAAAATCCCAATGCTGGAAATCCGAGCCCAGAACAAGATATTATACCCCCTTTCCAAGAAAAATATGTTGAAGCATCAACATCCAATGAAAAAATAGATGATACTCACATTAATTTGATGGGCTTAAATGATGAGCATCAAGTTTCCTAAGCCAAGAAGATCAGGAAGAGGATGATATTAATCAGTTTCAAACAAAATCAGGTGAGTCTTTTGATTTCAAACAAGGCTATCACACTGTTGTTTTTTAAGTTCATAAAAAATACAAGCTGATAAGCAGGACTGTAAATGTGACACAACCTGAAAAAACAAAAGATAGCCAACAACCCAAGATGTTAAAGGACAAGGTCACTCTTGTAGAGCCAACTGAAAGGACAGATTCAACCTCAAATGAAGTAACAATGGAGAATGTAACCAAAGAATATCCCTCAAGTCAACAGCCATTAGCAAAACCTCCTTTAGAGTGTGATCCAAGTAATATTCCTCAAAAGATGAGAAAAAAAGATAAACCCCAAGATGAGATTGAAAACCAAGAGGACACCTCTAAGAAATCAGTGGACAAAGAAAAAGCTGATAACCAGAATACCAAGATCCAATCTGAAAAACCTTTTGACTTAGAAGCTGAAATTGGTAAATTAAAGATAGCCATTCCTCTTTTAGAGCTGGCTAAACATGACATTTACAAAAAACAAATCAAAAAATCCCTTCAATTAACTCACAATAAAGATGATTTCAATGTGCTGGATGATACACCTGAGTTGTTCTTTGGCCCAGAAGTTGATGGAAAGACAGTGAGCACTGGAGTTTTACCTTTTTATGTCAGCTTACATATTCATGATAAGATACCACACAATGCAATGTTTGATTCAGGCACCTCACATAATCTCATGCCTAAATCAATGATGGGGAGACTGAATCTAGACTTTACAAGACCATATAAGGACCTATTCTCATTTGACTCCAGTCAAGTTAAATGTCTAGGCTTGATAAAATATTTTTGTGTTTCCCTTGTCCAATATCCAAATAAAACTATCCTAATGGATGTGGTGGTAGCTGATATCCCACCTAAATATGGTATGTTATTATCAAGATCATGGGGAGCTAAACTCCAAGTTTCCCTACAACTAGATATGTCATATGCCACCATCTCTCTTTGGGCAACCAAAGAGGCTATACAGAGAGACACTCATGAAATATATGGTGAGCAGTGAAGAAAAACCTCAGAATTTTCCCATATATGCAGTCTATTATGATATGGATTCCTTCATTTTGTTCAATGATGATACATGCCCTATAGATGATGACAATCTTTCACACTTGAACACTATATCCATACAAATGAGCAAATAAATGCCCAAGGTCCTGAGATTAAGCAATCAATTGATGAGACTATCCTAGAAGACAAACCAGATAAAAAACAAGACCTCCAACTCTTGATTCCAAATCCTAGTGAGGTTGCTAAACCTGTCCTAAATCAAGAAATCCTTCCATTTCTTGAGTTTGATGGATCAGTTAATAAGTTAGGAGCAGGAACGGGAGTGCGGATTCACAACAAACAAAACAGTCATGCAGAAGGTCGAGCCTACAGGCTAAATTTTAGATGTACTAATAATATGCAGAGTATGAAGCTCTCTTACTAGGCCTCAAACTGATCAAATCCTTATAGGCCAAAAAAGTGTCAATCTTGGGAGATTCAGACCTTATTATCCAACAAATGGAAGGAATTTTGTCACCAACGACAAAAGACTAAGATCATATAGGTCTGCTGCTATTGAAATACTCAATGCCTTTACCGAATTTCAATTCACCAAAATATCTGGAAACCACAACCTTCATGCACATTGTCTAGCCACATTTTCCAGTACTTGCAAATTTCCTTTTGAACCCAACCATTGTTTTACTGCTGAGATAAAACATAGACCTTCTATCCCAAACAATGTCAAATATTGGCAAGTATTTGAAGATGACACACAGATAAATAGCTTCTTGACCTTACAACAAGAATTTTCAGGGTTAAATATTGATGTTGATGCTATGAAAGACTCACAACCACCAAGTGAACAAGAGAAAACAACTATATAAGTCAAAAGAACAAATCAAATACTTCACCCAACAATATTTGAGGACAGGACTGTACAAGAACTTAAACAATTTAGTCTTGATGAAAAAGCTGGAGCAGAGGCTGAAGTCATACAACTAAAGGACAATTTTTTACCAACAGGTCTGACCCCTTTGGAGGACATTTTTGACTCAAATGACATTCCTAGGAAAACAAAAATGCAGCCCCTTAATGCTGCCATTGAGGAATGCAACATTGGAACAATTGAAAATCCCAAGATAATAAAATTGTCAAAGTCATTACCTCCTGACCAGAAGCCCAAATATGTTGACCTATTTAAAGAGTTCCAAGATGTGTTTGCATGGAGTTATGAGGATTTAAAATCCTATAATACTTCTGTCATTCAACACACCATCCCTCTTAAACCAAATCAAAATCCTTTCAAGAAAAAATTAAGGAGAATAAATCCTATGCTTCTCCCTTCAGTTGAGAAAGAAGTACAAAAAATGTTTAAAGCATGGATTATAGCACCAATCAGATTTTCAGAATGGATTTCAAATCTGGTCCCTACAAGGAAGAAAACTAGTGAGATTAGGCTTTGTGTTGATCTAAGAAATTTGAATCAAGTGTCCCTCAAAGATAATTATCCCTTACCCAAAATGGATCACATTCTCCAAAGAGTGGTGGGGGCTTCACGAATCTCATTACTTGATGGATTTTCAAGTTTTAATCAAATCCTAGTCCACCCTGATGATCAGGATAAAACATCATTCACAACCCCATGGGGACCTTTCAAGTATGTCAAAATTCCTTTTGGGTTCAAAAATGCAGGGGCTACATTTCAAAGAGCAATAGATATTTCTTTTCCCAAAGAGATTCATGACTTTTTAGTTGTTTACCTAAATGACCTCACACCTTTTTCAAAATCTGACCTGGAACATTTGAAACACCTGAGACAAATATTTGTAACATGTAGGAAATATGGTATTTCCTTAAATCCAAAGAAGTCTCTGTTCGGTTTAGAAGAGGGTAAGCTGTTAGGTCATATCATCTCAAAGGATGGCATTAGAATTGATCCAGATAGAATACAGGCCATCTTACAAGTTCCCCATCCAAGAAATATCAAAGAATTACAAGCCTTCTTGGGAAAGATCAACTTTTTAAGAAGGTTTATCCCAAACTTAGCAGAATTGATCAGGTTACTAAACAACATGATAAAAAAGGATTCTAAGGTGAAATGGAAAGTAGAGGCAAATCAATCCTTTGAGGGTATTAAACTGGCCCTCACCCAAACCCCAGTTCTAACATGTCCCCAATTTGACAGAGAGTTTATCATTTTCTCTTTTGCCTCCTAGCATACTATTGTTGCTGTCTTATTGCAGAAAGATGATCAAGGGAATGAGAAACCAATTGCCTTCTTTAGTAGAGCTCTTAGAGATACACCCTTGAAATATCAGATAATGGAAAAGCAGGCTTATTCTTTGGTTAAGGCCATCAAATACTTTAGGATTTACATCCTATACTCTCATGTTATTGCTTATGTGCGAAATGCCATTGTGAAAGACATATTGACTCAAGAAGGCTTAGAGGGCAAAAGAGGAAAACGGATTGCTAACATTTTGGAATTTGACATTGAAATAAGACCTACAAAACTCATAAAGGGACAAGGTTTGGCTAAACTTATGTCTGAAGCAAACTTCCAAGCCTTGGATATTAACTAACTAGACAACGAACCGGAGCTGGCGACTCCACAGATCAATGTAGCCTTTGAACAATCCCCCTGGTATGATGATATCTGTTACGTATTGCAAAACGTGTGTGCTCCCCCAAGATTGTCTAGAACCAAATGCCGATTTTTGAAAATGAAAGCTTCAAGATTTTGTGTTATGGATGGTAGTTTACTATGGAAAAATCATGAAGGTGTATTGTTGAATTGTTTAAATGAGAATCAGACTGACAATGTTATAAAAGATTTTTATGCAGGTGATTGTGGTGGACATTTGTATTGGAAGTCCATTGTGGACAGGATCTTAAGGGCCGGTTACTATTGGCCTACTCTGTTTTCTGATATCAAAAGATTTGCTACTTCATGTCACAAGTGTCAGATATTTGAGGGAAAAAGAAAATTAATGCCACTGCCCCTAAGGCCTATTACAACAGAAAGACCCTTCCAGTAATGGGGCTTAGATTTCATTAGGGAGATTCATCCTTCATCTTTAGGTCAACATAAATGGATACTGACAGCCACAGATTATTTCACCAAATGGATTGTGGCTATTCCATGTAGACAGGCAAATGATTCTACTATCATTCGGTTCATTGAGACTAATATTCTTTCCATATTTGGTTGTCCTGACAAGATCATTATAGATAATGCTGCTGCTTTCAGATCCAAGAAGATGGTAAATTTTTGTCACAAGTTCCATATTACTTTGGGTCATTCCACTGCATACTACCCTCAAGGCAATGGTTTGGCTGAATCATCTAATAAGATCCTTATCAACATCATTAAGAAGATATCGGAAGAGAATAAGAAAAATTGGCACAAGAAGCTTGTAAATGCCTTGTGGGCAGATAGACTAACAACTAAAAGATCTATTGGGATCAACCCATATGAGTTGGTTTATGGAATAGAAGCCAAATTTCCTTCATCACTAGGGGTTCCTGTCATCAAGCTGCTTCAAGAAAGTCAAGCTGAACCCAATGATATGCAAAGAAGAATCAACCAAACAATTTGTTTACAGCAAACCAAAGATCAAGTATACAACAGAGTTCAAATCCTACAAGAGAAGATGAAGAAAGCCTTTGATAGAAGAACAAAGGCTGAAGATTTTTTCATGAGTGATAAAGTACTTAAATGGGATTCAAGAAGAGAAGATAAAGGAAAGCATGGAAAATTTGATTCCCTTTGGAGGGGACCCTTTGTTATTCAAGAAGTGCAAGGAAATAACACTTACTTTTTGAAAAATTTGGATGACACTGAAGTTGAAGAGGGCCCTATGAATGGACGGATGTTGAAGCATTATTTTGACTACTTTCCATGTATATAACATGACTTTGCCTTGTACATTATCAATTGTTTATAGTATTTCCTTTCAGCATATAGATAATGCAGCTTCACAAGTTTTGTAAAGGAAGCAAGATAAGGCTATTAGTTAAGATATCTCCCAATGGTGAAAGATTCCAGTTTTGAAAATTCAGGAAGAAAAACTCCAATTTTTGATAAGAAGTTAAACAACCAAGGAATTCTGACCTGTTTTTCTTGGTCTTTCAAGTAGAAAAACCATCCCCAAGTAGAGCCATTGTTAGCTACCTATACCAATAGGTTTCATTTTTCATGATTGGCAGGGGAAGTTCCAAATATGTTCTACTTTGGTCATGCAAAGATCTCATATTTATGTGGAGAAACATCTCTGTATATTGTTTGGTGATGTCCTATTTTTGAATGGGTGATCCAACAGTATAATCTGGATCATGCCATATTTCAATTTTTTGTTGTAGATTAGAGAAAGAAAATCTGTCCAAACTGTTCAATCTTGGCAGATTAGTAGTTAGGTATAGAATAAAGGTTCCCAACTGCTTAATCTGGGGCCTTGGAAGTAATAAGGCTAGTCTTAGATAGAAAATCAAAAGAAAATGCAAAAAGAAAAGAAAAAGAGCCATCGAGGGTTTGCTAGTCTAAGTGCACCCTCCCTAAAGTAATAAAAAATACTAGGCAATAAGATGGGTAGGTAGATGGGGTTGCAGAAGCATGATTTCTCTCATATTGTTGGCCTGAAAAGAGAAAACACACAGTGGCCAGAGCAGATCCTCCTATTCGGCATTTTGGTGACAGCAAAGTGAAGCATGTCTAACCTCCCAATCATTCCCTATCAAACTTCTTACTAACATCCCAGTATCACTTTTGTTATATAGCAGAACCACATCTCTTGTACAAAATCATTCTTCATCTTCACTTGCCTTCAAAACTAAGTTTACTCCTTAAACTTAGAGTTAACTTCCTCTCTTTCATATCTCCCATCCATATTAACTACTAACCTTATTACTATTTAACGCCCTATGTTCCCTTTTTCTTATTATTATATCAATTCTATATAGAAAACCCCAAAAATATGTATATTCCCCCTCCCCTAGGCAATATAGCCTCAGAGTCTCAAAAGGGTCGGAGCGCAAAGAAATCTAAGTGTTAAGGCAAAACAACGCTAAAAACCTATTTTGGGATTAAATCAACATTTGGTTGATTTAACAACCCAAAGCACGTTTTACCCAAAAGCATCAGAAAACCCAAAATCCGCCGATAACCAAAGTTTTGTCCTGGCGCGCCTTCCTAGAAATATTATTCTTTATTCTCCGCGCCCCGCCGTATTGTGCTATCGCCTTAGCGCCCCATCGACCGTCGGATCTGGGCCCTCCCATCCGACGGCTCTCTGCAATATTGGACCGCCCCCGATGTCGGCACGTTAGTGCCCGAAATTGTGAGAATGCTGACGTCGGGCCTCGGACACACGTCGCTCTTTAATTGTGTCGGGCGCCCTCCTGCCAAAACCACACCCATACCATAAGCGGTTCGATAATACCGCTTACCACCCTCCTCTTTCCGCCATACGTCACCCCCCCATCACCTCCATGTCACTGCCGCGTCAGCATCGCATCAACCATCGCTCCAACCTGTCTGCCATGTCATCCGTCCACGTGGACCCACTCACCGGCCGCCACGTCATCATTCCGTACCTGACCCCACCTAATGACATCATGCTGACGTCATCCAAAAAAAGGCGCCAAAGGCCAAATTTCCATATTTAGCCCAAAAATGACTGTTTTTTTGCGTTATTCGCAAAAATACCACTGTGCCTCCTGCATGAGTTTTTACGACGTTCTTGCCGCCAACCTGCAGAAATTGATTCTGAAGCTGTTGCAGCCCAGAATTCCACTTGGATAAGCTTTCTCCCACCGCGCCGCGACCATGTATTTACCAGCTCCTTCTGCAACCTGGTTCCTTTTGTTTTTCCACTGTAAAAAACGCCAAAAACTGCCATTTTATCCCGAAAGTCAAACTCCCACACTCTGCAAGTGACTCGATTTCTTCTTGACGGTCAATTGTGCCCCATTTACACCAGCTACCCTGTTTTCCACTACAAATATCCTTTTCATCTGAATTCGTCACGCATTGTTCCATTTATTCCTAATTCTAGTGGAATTCTTCTCAAAGGAAAAACAACCATGGAGGTCCCTGTAGCCCTGAATATTGCACCTTTGAATGCCCCCCATAAAGAACTTGAATGGCTACCCCTTGCTGACAGAGATTTCTAGATGATAGAGACAATTGAAGTGGACAGCCAATACCACATTACAGTCATTAATGAATTGAGAGCCAAACATATAAATGGCACTGACATCCTAAGAATTTAGGACTCCCATTTGCCTATCTTTTATCTCCCCCAGGTCAATGTTTTCCCTGATTTGATCCACCAATTATGTGCAAACTATAACCCAAATCAAAGGGCTATCCTCAGTCCTGCAGGCTCTGTCTTATTTCATGTCACTCCTAAAGCTATCAATCAGATGCTTCACTTCCAATCAGAAAAGTCATTAACTCCTATGTCCATGCAACACTTAATAGACGAGGGTCCAAGCTCTCCAGTGCCCAAATCACTAAAGTTTCCCAGTTGTTCATGGATCCAAATGATCCTCAAAGACCTCCTCCTTTCCTACAAGTATGGTTCAATGATATAGGCAAGGTCCTATTGAGTATGATTTCCTACATACTAGGGTATAATACCAATGAGTATGTGGATGAGACAGTCTTGACCATGATGTCTATGTTCTCCCCGGGAAAGTCTCCTTCTGCATAGTATGATTATGCCACATTCATTGCCAACAAGATCCATGAGCAATTCATGAATCTGGAGAGGGAGAGAGTGTTCAAGTATACTTCTTACATTTACCATTTACTACTGTTCAATCGGCCTGACAGCTTTCATGTTCTCCTAAAGAAGTTTGATGCAAAGGGAAATCAAAGGTCTGTGGTGTTTTTGTCTTCAATATTTCATCATGTATTCTACTCACCATATATTTATTGTGAATTCATTGACCTATTCATCCATCCAGCCATATCTTTGCTACTAAGTTCTCCTCCTCTAAAGCTAACAGATGAGATGCAGAAAATTCTCCAGCTCTCAAAGAATTACAGCATTGGAGATTGGTACTTCTACCAACACTATACAGTGATTAGAATATATGGTTGTGAATTAGCCCCATATAGGCTACCAAGGTATTTCCACATGAGGCTTTTTGCCTTAGAATATTTCAGGCAGTTTGGAAATGCAGATATAATCCATTTCCATAGAAAAAACAAAAAGGCACAGCACAAAATCAAAAGCCAGCTAGGCCCATTTATTTTTAATAAAAAGGAAGAAGGATGGCAAGAAACAGATAAAATCCTGAGGAATTTCAATTTACAAACCAGCTTCCTTTGGTCGCCCTATGACCCCAATCACTTTATAAGTCTTAGAAGGGTTAGGTATAGATTCGATAGCTATGATCACCTTAAAATACCACATGTTGAAAAATATGCCAATCAATTAGAGTGGAAAGAGGGCACCCTAGTGGAGGCAGCTTCTAAAGAAGAGATAACACAAAAAGCAGTATGAAATCTTGAAAAGCTAGCTGATTTGGAACATTGTGGACAGGTTCTCTCTCTACCACCTACTCACTTTGGAGAAACTGCTTCATCTTCTACAGTTCCATAGAAAACTTCTCAAACCTCTACTCAAGCAGCTGACACAAGCAAAGGGAAGGAAATAGAGCAAGAAGAGACACTCCCTACAACAGAAGAATAGGTAGAAAAATAGGCAGAACAACAAGAAGAGATGGCCGAAGCACCGGTAACTACAGAGCAACAAACTCAAGAAAGTATACCTCCAAGACAAGAAACAGCAGTGGAGACCTCAGTGCTCCAAACTCCAATTAATGAAGAAAGAGGCAGGAAAAGGGACCGACATGGTTGTTTTTCCTTTGAGAAGAATTCCACTAGAATTAGGAATAAATGGAACAATGCGTGACGAATTCAGATGAAAAGGATATTTGTAGTGGAAAACAGGGTA
>Ga0115851_101615_pt1 | contig 11967 bp, 12 predicted proteins | sample InSIn2gowninarea_FD_83865 | JGI IMG/M metagenome (GOLD analysis project Ga0115851, IMG submission 83865)
GTAGAGTAGATTTCATTTTGTAAATATTGCTTAGTCATCCCTGCATTTTCATTTTATTGCACTAACATCTTGACTGTAAATTTGAAAAACAGAGTGGTGGCTGCGGAAACAGAGTATCAGCTGCGGAAACCAGTGTCACAGCAACCACTTAGCTAAATAGAGATAGTTAGGCAATCTTAATGGAAATGATCATGGGGAAATAACTTTTGTTGATGAAATGGATGGCATGGAGTGAAAATGGAAATGAAATGAAGTTTATTTTTTCTCTTTTTCTTTTTTTTCTCTTTTTTTTTCTCTTTTTTTTTTCTTTTTTCTTTCTTGAATCAATTGAAGTGATGAAGTTTATTTTGTCTCCTATTTTTTTTTTTTTAAACAATTCTTTTTCTGATCCTCTAGATCACACAAAGTGCAGGAGGAGAGCATACTCAAGAATTATCATTTTTCTTTTTTACTTAACAATCATTTTTCTGATCCTCTAGATCACACAAAGTGCAAGAGGAGAGCATACTCAAGAATTATTAAAAAAAAATTTTAGATGTAAGAAATAAGGTCTCCTAATTACACTTCCCTGGCAACGGCGCCAAAATGTCTAGTCAATTTAATGTCTTAAATTGCTCTACATAAATTATCAATCTGGGGATCGTAAACTGATGAAGTGTGGTGTACTATATGTGCTTAGTTAACCTTTCTCTTACTTCGTTGTTTTATAGTTTATGTTGTTTTTGGGGGTGTTGTTCTTGTTGGTCCTCTAAGGTCTTAAGAATACTTTTAAAGAACAAGTATGGATAAAAATTTCAAGACAAGGCCTATGTCCTTAATGGTAACTTCCAAAACTTAGCACTTCAAAAGAACTTAAAACATGTTATTGATGGAGTTAGTATTTAAACAAAAGTGTAGATCTACAACTAGTTCAATCAAAATAAAATGCAATAGTCAAATAATGAGAGAATGACTATGAGACCCAGTATCCTTGCTGATTCAGCAAAAGGACAAGATGATTCTATCATGTCAAGTTCATTAAAAGGCTATGTGCATCACTACTCTACAAAAGAAAATAAAATGCAGTAATTCAAATACAAGAAAATAAAGTGACAACTAATGGCACTAGTCCACTACCTCTTCTGCTGCAATAAAAAGTAAGAAAAACCACTTTAAAGACAATTCATAATGTTCATCTCTTCCTAACACTCTGCCTCCAACATATAGTATTATGTGAAACACGATTAAGAAGTAGTTAGATAAATGAGTCTAAAAAGTAATCAAGTTCTAAGATGACAAATTATAACACCACTTTGCCTTTCTCCAACATTCTGCTTCCAACATACATTGTAATGTGTAACAAGTGAAGAAATAGTTAGTGATATAAGTCAAAAAGCTACTTCAAAACAAGCTGATACTTAATGATATTTTGATCTTATAAAGGTTAGTCAATTATGATAAAAAGATCATCAAGAGATTAGTAAACAACTTGTTAGAAACTTGATAAAATAATATGAAATGCAAAACTTAAATGACAAATCATACTACTTCATTCTTTCTTAACATTCTACCTCTAGCTGACATTGTTCAGGTAAAAAGGGTAGTTAAGAAGGCATCAGTAATATGAGTCTAAAATCTAATCAAACCAAGCTGCCACTCAATGATATTTTGGTCCCATAAAAAGTTAGTGACTGTGATAAGAAGACCATCAAAAGATTAGCAAGCAACTTGTCAAGACTTGATAAAGGAAACCAAGCAATGAAACTAATGCTACAAGTCAAGGTAAAAATTAGCAGTTTGAGATATGACAATTTCAAATACCACTAGTGTTAAAAAGAATTAAAATTGCATGAATGGAAAATACAAGGCAGGGGCCCTCTACCACCTATGAAATCAAAGCAAAATTAAACACACTTGCATGAATTGAAATTGCATGAATGAAAATCTAATCTACCTTACATTCTACAAAGCAATATTTACAAAATGAAATCTACTCTACCTTACATCCTAATATGCTCCATGACATCTACTTCACATCTCCTTCCATGTTGAGAACATCAAAGCTTTATTCAATTTCTTCAAAAGTACAAAGTACAAAGCTTTCAAAAGCCATAAAAAGGACTAAGAAAATACTAAAGGAAAGACTAAAGAGACTAAAGAGAGACTAACAAAGGAAGGAGAGAGATCTCCTATTTATACAAAAAGATGAGAGCCATCTCATTAATGAGAGTCCATGAATCTCTCCTTCTACCTCTAGAGTCCTAATCAAAATAGGAACTGATAAGACACATGCCTTCTTAGAGTCACAATACAATTAGGAGATGTGACACATATCCTCATGATCCCATGATTCTTTCCAACCAAATTTGAATTTGGCCTTAGAGTGCCACATAAGGGTCTTCTAGAAGTCTCCTTTCAACCTACACATGTCAACAAACTCAACCCATTTGTTAGGTATAAGCATATGCACATTATTTTCTAATTTTTAACCACAAATTCACTTAAAAGACTTAGAATTAATAAAGATTGGGAAAACATAAATGTGGCCTAATGATAATGAAAGTGGGATGAATGTGGTGACATAGTAGTGAAATGGAGGTGATATAATGGACATAATAGTGAAAGTGTAATGGAAATGAATGACATTTTCAAGGCTCAACACTTGGTCAGGGTCCATCAAGAAGACAAATAGTCCCATTGTTGGGATCAGGATTTTCATAACAAGATGTGTGATGTCACATCATTGGAATCTAGCTAAGAAAGAGATCGAAGATTGGTTGGATAGAAAGATCCACAAATTTGTGCCATAAGAAAACAAGAATCTGCGATTGATGAAGTAATAGTGGTCGGACAGATATTTGTACACAAAAATACATGAAATCTTCTTTTGTTCCTTCTTGGTTGAGTTATACAAGTGGATCGCGAAGTTGGAAGACGGCCAAGGGAGGTGGATGCTTGACAATCTGATTGTTTCGAAACTCGAGTTATTGCAAGATTGGAAGCCTCTAAAGATAAGATCACACATGCTATCAACCATTGGCTTGGCCGCATCATAGGAGGATTTGTGACAGAGTTCGCAGTTGATACTTCTGTCAGTTAGAGTGAAGCAAAGTGTCGCTTCTTCAAAGGATCATGAGGTAAGTATATGAAATCACCAAATACTTGGATTAAGATGATCTTGTGTGAAAAGCGGGTCATGTAGTTACCTTGATGTTTGGAGCTACGTGAAGTGGAATGTAGTTCAGGGATGGAGGAAGAGAAGGTCATGACTATAGCCCACTGATTAAAGCTCCTTTGAGTTACAACAAAGGAGTAGTTTTGTATTCTCTGTTGAGTGTTATTCAGTTGATAAGACAAGGGTTCTCGTGAATACCTACACTGCCTCCATCCTCGGCCCATCCATCCACACTACCTCCATCCTCACCTCCACCACTCACCCCATTGCCCAAACCACTGCCACCTCCACCACTGTTCAATATGGAGCACTCTATAAATGTACATATATTCAAGGGCGTAGGAAATGAAGATCTCGACTAGTTTTGGTTTGTCGTGTAGGCGGTATGGGAAGGTCAAGGTATCACAGACGACCAAATTAAGAAAGCCACACTAGTTAGTGCTTTGCAAGATCATGCACTAACGTGGTACATTAATTATAGTACTGATAACCCAACATCCGTGTTAGTAGATATCCAGACTATGTTGAATAGAGATTCAGTAGACCTAAGTCTTAAGTACAACCAATTGTGGGATTTAAGGAGATCATGATGAAGCCTTGGGAGACCCCCTGGGATTTGGATCAAAGATTGAAGTGTATGATTTATGAAGCCAACATGAACCTAACTAATGGGCAGCACCATCAATTTTTCATGGCCTCGATCCTACCCCACCTAAGGGTTGCACTATCACAATAGAAGATTGGGACCCAGGACGAAGCTCTAGAAATCATGATGAGACTGTATGAGACACCAATATAGGATGATAATCTAGGGGTTCAGCAAATTCACACGCAGTTGCAAAAATTTTTCCTCGAAATGCAAAGTCTGAAGAAACACAAAACAGCTCAATCGCAGGCGCGCAAAGAAGTCTGGTGCCTGAAATGCAAATGTCAGGGGCATGACAAGGATCATTGTCCCATCTTTGTAAACTATGTTGTAGCAAGGGGACGAATGCCTCTAAGGCTGGAAGCTATGGCAGGGCCAAGTACACGGCTCGCGCTATGGTGTGCTATATGGAAAGTAGCTGGGAAGCATGCGACCAACCACTGCCATTTACTGCAGAAATTCGTACAGACACCACAACAGCTCTTCTACAATTTATATCAATCAGTAGGTCATGACAAGTGCAATTGTTGTTAGCACCTAAATCTGCCTTAGTCTGAAGGAACGCAAAATTCATGGTAACCACAAACCACGCTCAGTCTGGTAGCTAGCCCTACCAGAACAGGAGAGGGTTCTCTCCAAGTCACGCTCAATGAATAGATAAATGAAACAGTTTGAGATGACTTACAGTGAAATATTGATCTTAGGCTAGTAAGTGAATATGGATACAGGAAACAATTTTTATGAATGACTAAGCTTCTAGGATGGTATGGGACCAACAGGCAGCAATGAACAGAGAATTTAATACAAAGGCACAGATTACTTTGTGAGGCAAGACCGGCGGAAAGTGTAGCGATTTAGTTCGAAATAACGTGGAATGGAGAGATTGCTTAGGAGAGTGAAAAGGGCATAAGTACATGAATCCTTTCCAACGGAAGAAGAACACTGAACATGAAATTTTCCCACAGGCAGAGCAATATAAATGAATTCTACCTTATCTAACTTAGAAAATTTCTCTGGAAATGAATATGAAATGAACTGTGAAACATAATGAAATACATATGAAACATAAGAGACACATTTGCTACACTCACAACCACATGAATCTCATGAAACAGAGCTGTTTCCTTTCATTAATCCTCTGTCAAAATATACAATGAAGAAACAGAGTTTCCTTCCCACAGTCTCCCAGAAGTTACAAGCCAACCAACCCTTTGAAAATAGTTTGCATACAATATATAGAATGTGCCATGAAGAGATAGAACACCCAAGGGTTGGGGAGTTACTCGAATCATTACAAAATGGAGGTGGAAAGTCAACCATTAGCTACAAGTGCAGTGTTACAAACATGACAAATGGCTTGGGTGACTGTTTTCCTTCCTTTGCCACTTGGATAGAAGCCAATCTGGAGTGGAAATACTTTAAATGCCACCTTAGGTGCCGAAAAAGTGAAATGTAGATGACCGGGCCCACTTGGAGAAGTTGTGAATCGAAATTTCGCAAAACAGAGGTGAAATTGGCCTTTTTCCTATATGTGTCGCACCATTTTCTATATGCACCATGCCACGTTGGAGCCTATTTTGAGGCACTTGTAGGGGTCTAAAAGTTCCCAAGTGTGCTTGTTGGAAATCCTGTCCTGTCTACTTTCCACCCCAAGTGGAATTTATGAATTTGGTGCTAATTTGCCTCTCCAAATCTTCATTCTCCCAAGACTGCTTCCTGTGTGTCAAAATAGGGGCAGAGAGGTCATTTTTTGGGTGTTTATGACCTCCTGGAGACTCAAATCATGCACAAATTTCTTGTACAAGAACCATTAGTCGTGATTTTTTATGTTGAATCCAAAAATGCAAGCCATTTACAATTTGGAGCTCCCAATTCTAAAGGCCACGCCAATGGCGCGATGCAGAGGGAGAAAAAAACCTGTGTTTTGACCAAAAATTTTCCATGTGACCAAAATTACCCCAAATTTCTTGAAATTTGGGGTGGAGGTTCTCTATGAAGTGCTAGGCTGGGTCAAAGAGGCTTTGGCCAATATCTGAAGTCGATCGAGCTCCCTTTGCCTCTTTTTATTTTTGATTGCCTTCCTCAATTTCGCCTTCAAATTCTTGATTCGGGCCTTGCACACTTTGTTTCGCGCCATGTAGTGGAACGCCATGTGTCTCAGTAAGGAATGGTCCTTGTCGCCCTTGTCCAGTAGCCTCTCCAAGCACATGTTAACTCTCTCAAGATTGGCCTTCCGATCCTCATTGATTTCTTGCTCCAATGACGTGAGCTCAACTCTTCTCCTTTGTGCAACTTGGCGATGCTCATGAATGTTTTGTAGCTCCATGATCTCTTGCTGATCCTCAAGCTGTTTGTTCCTCTGCCCAGATATTTCATGTTCCATTTGGCTTTTTCTAAATCAAGGGACAAGGCTTCAATCTCTAATTGCTGCTCCTAGATTATCTCTATAAACTCTGCATTTGTCGGTTCTGTATCTGTCTCATCATCATGAAGGAGAATGAATTTGGTCTCTTGTTAACCTGATGGCTCACCTGAAGGCCCCTCATCCTACATTGGCTCCTTATCTCCGTCTTGTTCCTGTGTCATCGATGCCGGAAGCGAGGCCCCTTCCACCCCGGGTGGAGATAACACTCGCTTTGCTGCTACAAACAAATGTCTACTGCCTCTCTGATAGGTGATGGATACTGGCATAGTAGTGGCCTCGTGGCGCTCATACTGATGAGAAGGACCATCTATCTCATGCTCTGCCTCTAATAATACCTGTGGAGTGCTGAAGAAGTCACGACAGATGAAGTCCTCCCAAGCAATGCCCTGCAATCCCAATTGATGATCCACCAAAATCCGGATAAGAGCAAAGTGATAAACAATGTTAAGCTTCTACTAAGGGGTCTTATGCTGCATGAAGGTGTTCATCCTCTCTATGTTCCTGCAAATGAAAAATGGACAGTTCATCATCTGCACCCTGGTAAAGTGCGTGAGCAACCTGATGTGATAGGCATATAGATGAGAGAACCTCCCCTCACAGCTGAAGCACTTCATGGTCAACCTCATGAATGGAGCGTACTCATTTCTCAAATATCAGAATGGAAAGACTCTTGTGAGTTGCCTCAAACAACTGGCCTTAATGTAAGGCTCATAATGTTGCCTATCCACCTTCTTCTTCTTATGCCACTATTCTCCAACATTTGGTATGCCTATTGCCACTGAGATAGTTTCGGGTGTCAATGTGAAGGTGACCCCGACCAAGATAGACTGACCTCCATGTAGGTGAAGCACAAAAATATGAGCCAACTCATGATGAACTCTAACATTAGCCACCCTTTGACAAAATTCAAAACATGCTAGGTGCTGGAAACATGACATAACAAGAGGGCATGCTTGCAACTCAGTGAGGGTGTTTGGCTCATCCCTAACACGTTTTCCACTCTTGTGATGTCTCCGGGGAGCCTGTTCTTCCGAGGATGTATCATTGTGAGTTTCCACCTCATACTTTGATGAACCCTCAGATGCCATGATTGTTGTTTATGTACTGTACTTAGGCTACCCTTTGATGATGGTGTGAAGCTAGGTGCTTTTGTGATATTTTCCACCAAGCAGAACAATGAAACAAAAGGGAGTATTAGGAGGGTAGGGGATTTGGGTATTTGATAGGGTAGGGTTTTGGGGTTTTGACAAGGTAGGGTTTTGGGGTGTTATGTTGACAAATAAGAGGAGGGGAAAGAGAATAGGGTTTGGTAGTGTTTTAGGGTATGGATAATAGGAAAAATGAGAAAGGGAGGATAGGGAAAAATGGTAGGTGAAAATGGAAACTTGGCCTCAATACCACAATTATGCAACCCTAGCAACAATGGCATTTGGTGTTTTCTTGTGGTTGATTTTATGAATTTTGTTGCATTCAAACATAGCCATAAACCACCATATCATTTATAAACTTTGATGAACAAGCCATGTCATAGAGCCTACTTGTCAATTTGATGGGCTTCACAAGAAATTTGAGGTGATTTGGCAAGGTTTTGACCCTTTGTGGGTGTTCGCCGCGGGCAAAACCCAATGCACCATACCCTGGGTGTGCGCCGCACCCGTTGAAAAAATACACTGAGGGCTGGCTCTGTGTGTGTCGTGCCCCTGTGTATATGTGCCGCACCCTGAAAACTACCTCCACCCTTGCTTCAAACACGCACGATGCACACTCAAACACTTTGCAATGTTTCCCTATGCACTTGATTTACACAATGACTTTGATTTTTGGTGGAAACTTGTATATAAAGACTTCGAAGTCATGGGTTAAATTTTTACGTTTTCAAAAACCCATTTCTCTAATGTTATGTTTTGACACTTTTTCGCTGACTTAAAGCAACACTGACTTTCACTTTTCCTTTGAAATTTTAGCTCAAATGATGAAAATTTTGGCACTCTTTGCAGGGATTACACAACAGGACATTTGGCCACGAAAACCATGCCTGCATCTGAAGAAATCAACTGAATAATTTTTTGAAAATTTTATCACCAATGACATTGTTTGACGTTTCTTCAAAATAGATTTTTGAAGAACAGTCGAAGTTTATCAATATGATGAGGAAAGTCTCTGAATCATTACTTTATAAGGGCCTCACTCTAGCCTGCATGGCTTTACTAGACATATTTAAAGACCAAAATGATTAATCCCTAGACCTAATGATCGAAAATGACTTTTGTCCGTTAAAGGACCAGACCTTGAGTGTCATGGACTTTAGTGATCATTAACCAAAGACCTAAGCCAGCAGGAGCCAGACATGAGGGGAAATGACTAGCATGACCTTTTTCATCAGATTATGGCATGCCCCCTAGCGGAGTGCAGCTGAGTGAATGGAGCAGGACACCTAATAATGAAATGCATAAAGAGTTTTGATCTCTAATGGAGCACTAACCAGACCGACTCTAACATTGGCTCCAATGGGGGATAGTAGCTCCTTGGAGGTGCCAAGAACAACAGATCTCGGGAAGAGCTATATAGTGCCTTTGTCCATTAGGCTATGGAGTCATTTTTTCGATAAACAGCACAAGACTCTGACTCATTTATGAAACTAAAATGACCAAAAAATTGACTCAAACTTGACATTGAAATGACTTGAAGACTAACTTAACAAACTCAAACCAAACTGAAATAAAAATGGTATTTACAATGACATTGGAAGCAACGCTAATAACTCAGCAATGGTACCGTTTGAGCAGCCGACCATTGATTGGCCCTTCTGGGCAATCTTCCCCGTTCATTTCCTTCATAAGAAAGGCATTCTGACCTCGATATGATGCAATTTTAAAGGGACCTTTCCAGAGGTTCTCGAACTTACCATGCTTGCTTTTCTCCTCATTCCATGCATCCCATTTCAGGACCACATCATCCAACTGAAATTTGTCCACCTTGGCCTTTCTGTCATAAATTTTCTTTATTTTCTCCTACAATTTGGACGTGTTCTTGAAAACTTCTTCTCTAGTCTATTGCAAGTGGACCATTTGATTCAACCTTCTCTGCATGGGATCTTCTTCACTGCCAGCCTCTTGAAGAAGTTTTACTACCAGGGCAATGAGAGAGGTAGGAAATATTGTATCAACTCCATAAACAAGCTCAAATGGTGATGTACCAATGGATTTCTTCTGACTAACCCGATCTGGCCAAAGGGCAATGACCAACCTCTTATCCCAGCTCTTCTTATTTATTTCCAGCAGCTTCTTGATGATGTTGACCAATGATTTGTTCGAAGACTCCGCCAATCCATTGCCTTGCAGATGATAGGCAGTTGAGTGACCCAAAATGATGTGATATTTATGACAAAACTCTACCATACTTTTTTATTTGAAAGCTGCTACGTTATCAGTGATTAACTTATTCGGGCAAGCAAAGCGAGACAAGAGGTTATTTTCGAAGAATGAAGTGATTACCGCATCTGTAGCTTGTCTGGTGGGAATTTCCTTGATCCATTTCGTGAAATAATCTGTCGCTGTGAGGATCCATCTGTGCTGATCGGAAGAAGTGGGATGAATTTCACCAATGAAATCCATTGCCCATTGCTTGAAAGGAGCACTCACCTCAATAGGCTTAAGTAGAAAAGGCTGTAACTTCTGCTTTCCTTCTAAAATATGACACTTATGACAGCGCTTGACCATCTTATATACATCAGCAAACAATGTCGGCCAATAGTACCCCGCTCTCACAATTTTATTTGCTGTTGATTTCGAAAAAAGGTGTCCACCACATTCTCCTCTGTGGCAATCCTCCATAACTTTCTTTGCTTCTTTTTCCACCAAACAATTTAACAAAAAGCCACCGGGATCTTTCCAATACAACGCCGAATTTAGAATGCAAAACTTGACAGCCTTCAACTTGAGTGTTCTCGCTTTGTTTCTAGTCATGCCGGGTGGTGGTGACAAATTTTAAAGCACATATATGATATCTGAATACCATGGAGAAAGAGCAAACATTTTAGATACCTGAATTGATGTTCCTTCCTCATTCTCATCGGACATAGCAACGATCAAATTTATGCCCAAGGCATGCAAGTTGGATTCGGCCATTAACCCCGCCAACCCCTGTCCTTTAACCAGCTTTGTGGGCTTTATTTCCACGTCATATTCCAGCAAGGATGAAATCCATTGGCCTCGTCTTCCTTCCGGATCGGTCTGCACTAAAACATCTTTTACAGCAGCATTAGGAACATAGGCCAAAATATGAGAATGTAGAATATATACCCGGAAATATTTCAATGCCTTCACAAGTGCCAGGGCTTGCTTCTCAATGATGTTGTACTTTAAGGCTGCATCTCTTATAGCTTTGCTGAAGAATGCAATGGGTCTTTCGTGATCATCTCTTTTCGGCAATAATACAGTTGCCATAGTGTGCTTCGAAGAAAATGAAAACAATATGAAATCCTGGGTGTAGTCTGAGCTGACTAGAATTGGAGCTGAAGAAAGAGCCAATTTGACCAAATTGAAAGATTTTACAGCCTCCTCCATCCATTTCACTTGGCTGTCCTTCTTAATCATGTTTGTCATCTCTCTTAGGTGTTCAGCAAGATTAGGTACAAAGCAACGTAGAAAATTCATCTTACCATTGAATGATTGTATCTTTTTTTATTCTCGGGCAGATCGATTTGCTGAATTGCTTGCACACGTGCTGGGTCATTACGAATGCCATTTTTTGGGATAATGTGCATGAGTAATTTGCCTTCCTCCATGGCGAACAAGCTCTTTTTCGGATTCAGTGACAAGCCATATTTTCTGCACTTTTGAAAGACAATTTTTAGATGGTACATGTGCTCTTCATCAGATTTGGAAAACACCATCAAATTGTCCAGGTACACCACCAAAAAGACATCCTTCTCATTTGCAAAAGCCAAGTCCATTGCACGCTGAAATGTGGCACCCACATTCTTTAAACTGAAAGACATTTTAGCGTAATGAAAGGTTCCCCATGGAGTGGTGAATGTTGTCTTGTCTCAGTCATCTTCATGGACAGAAACTTGGTTATATCCAGAATAACCATCAAGCAGTGACATACGAGATGCTCCCACTACTCGCTGAAGTATATGGTCCATTTTGGGCAATGGATAGTTGTCCTTCAATGAAACTTTATTGAGATTTCTAAAGTCAATGCATAAGCGGATCTCACCTATCTTCTTTCGTACGGGCACCAAGTTAGAGATCCAATCCAAAAATCTGATGGGCACAACGATCCCTAATTTGTACAACCTGTTTACCTCCTTTTCAATAGATGGCAGCGACTTTGGATTTAGCCTCCTTAACTTTTGTCTGAATGGTTTTTTATTGGGCTTGATGGGTATAGTGTGCTGAATTATATTGGTATCATATGTCTTTAAGTCAGAATAGTCCCAAGAAAACACATCCGCAAATGAAGCCAGAAAACTGATGTATTTGTCCTTGATCTTTGGTGGCAATGCTTTGGACAATTTTAACAACTTAGGATTAGCAGCTGTTCCGATGTTGACCTCTTCTACACCCTTCTCGGTTGACTACAATGTTGGCTTGCGGGCTACATCATCTTGATCAAAAAGTTCTTCTAAAGGTATCAAGCCTTTAGGAATAACATTATTCTTCAGCTGCAACACATCCATTTCATTGATTTGCACCTCATCTATACCATTACCTTTACCATCATCATTTTCTACATCAA
>Ga0115851_101616_pt1 | contig 11966 bp, 17 predicted proteins | sample InSIn2gowninarea_FD_83865 | JGI IMG/M metagenome (GOLD analysis project Ga0115851, IMG submission 83865)
CTGAATAGACCAGTGTAGCTTGTCCTTTGATGTTTCTTTCACCTTGTTAAGCTTGTTTTGATTTTGTTTACTGAGGCATGTCCTTCTTGGTTCCATTTGTATGAAATTTGGATTTTTGGATTGTGTGACCTAGGTCTTTTAGGGTTCCATCAAGAATTCGTTGGTTTTGGGTTACTTATCCTTTCAAGTTTCTGAGCTACATCCACAATAGTCTTATTGATTTGTTTGAAGCTATTCTCTTGCTACCTTCCCATATTCCTGGTTGATCCGTAGTGATTGGTCATCAAACTAGCTTATTGTGTTGATTTGATTTCCATTCATTATTGAAGCATAGATTACATTTGCCTTTTGATCAGTCGGGTTGTGCATTAGCTTGTTTGTTATTTACTCCAAAAATATAAAAAAATTGCACTCATATAGTATACAAAAATGAAAGCATGTTTGTATTAGTAGATTCTTTATGATTAGGAATTGAAAAGTGAAATTGAAATCTTTCATTTTTCGTCATAGTAGTTGCGAGATAAGCGGAAAAAGATGCATTGTGTTTCCTATTGATTGGATTACTTGCTTGCACTTTTTTCTTACATTTTCTTGTTATTGTCTTCATTCGCTTGGAGATGAACTCCTTAGCCTCATTTAGGTAGTCGTTCATTGAAAGGAATGGTTTTTTTCTCATCTAGTTGCATTATAGGAGTGTTAAAGATACATTCGATAAGACCTTGAACTTGAGATTTAATTCAAGATTAACTGTTAAAATATATTGAATGAACTTAAAAATGCATTGGAACCTAATGCTCACATATCTAGAGGTCTAGGCTAGAGATGTGTTCTGGCATCGTTAAACCTAGTTCCTATTGTTCTCACTAAGGTTGGGTGGTTCCTCCTTTCGTGGTGCAATAGATGCTAGTACGGATTTGTGCTACTTGTACCATCGCGTATATATTGGGAGACCCCAGTAGGTTATCATCCTATTATCCATATGAAGCCGATTCTACCACCTTACAAGTCATAACGCATCGAACATAGCATTCGTGAAGATTGACTGTTGTACAGAAAGTCCTTGATCATTTCTCTTTCATTTTATTACCAAGGTGTATATGCAATTTTATGATTTGTCTGGTAAACCTCTTGCCTAGAATTCTAGAGCAGTCACTTTCGTTCCTTTTCGACTCTTTAAAAGTAAAAGGATCATCTGAGAACTTGTCCTTTCAGGCTCATCAAACTTCAAAGGTGACTAGAGTCATATTTGGCCCCTTTTCTCAACTCTTTAAACATGAAAAGGCAAAGTTTCATTCCAGCGTCATAAAATTTAGTTGTCATGATAACATTTTACCTATTAATCTTGGCCACATTGTGATCAAATCTTGACAGTTTTTTGCAACCTTATTGATTATATCTTTTCTCCTTGACCTTTTGAGCTGGGCCATCTTGATGGACTCACCGATCTTGTCCTCTTTACCAAGTGACAGAGACCTTGTATGTCCGATCTCTTCGGAGGTATTGACTATTGGTGGTACCATTCCTATTGTTCCAAGTGTTCAACCTCTTGACTCTCGAGCTCTGGGAGAGGAGCCTTTCGATATCAATTAGAACCCTCTCTGGGAGTATTTAGATGAGGACCTCCCATCTACTCCTCCTGGTGTTTCGATTGCAAGCTCTTCTTCCAACATGGATGAGACGAGCTTGTTAGCGGTGAAGAGAACCTTGTGTCAAGCAGAGAACTTCCTTTTCTGCCAAAAGGTTTCCCTTTTAACACTACTCTTGGCATGTCATTACCATTGCGCTATCATGCCTTGTCTGACATCATTAGTTTCACATCTCTAAATCAGAGCTCTATGTGGTCTCGTACTATAACCCTGACTTCAGGGCCTTTCATGGATTTGACTTCCACACCTCAGACTCAGGTCACATTAGTCACGTTTGTTCTGTCAAAGCCCACTATTTGTGTGGCCTCTACAACTCCTTCCATTAGTGAAGTTACTACATCCTTGGTGGTTACTATTGTTACCGGGCCCTCTTTTGAACTTGCCAATGGTGGTCCTTCATCCTTGGCATTCGGAGTCATTCACCACTTTCTTCTCGTTCCATTCCGGTAGGATGGTCATATGAGAAATACATGTTTTCTCTTCAAAACTCGAACCATAACCCTCTGGGCTCCCAACCGCCTTCCTATCTGCATATACTGTTGCACTATTATGATCCCCTAGGGGCTCATATTTATCACACTAGGTCCCTCCCTCTAGAGCCCACAGTTGAAATTTTTGTTCCATTGTCGGTTGCCTGGAACCACACCACTTATCATGGTCCATAAGGCCAAGGGAAACTGTTTCAAGGGAAAACTTTAGGCCTACAAGAACAATCCTTTCAGGGACAACTTTTGGCCTCCACAAATGCCTTTTTTGTTTATTTAGGGCAGCCTTCTGGTTAACTAGGTCATCCTCAACCCCAACTAGGCCAACCCGTTGCCTAGCAAGGCCAGCCTTCTGGGCAGTTAGGTCAGCCTTTGTTTTAGCAAGGCTAACCTTTTCGACAGTTAGGTCAGCCTTTTTTTTAGCAAGGCCAACCTTCTGCCCAACAAGGTCAACCCTCTGGTCAACTAGGACAACCTCAGTTCCAGAATGGCCAACCTGCTATCTAGCCAAGTCAACCCTCTAGTTAAATGGGCTAGCCTCAGTTTCAGGAAGGTGAACCTATCACCCAAAAAGCTCAACCTTTTGGACAAGTAGGTCAGCCTCAGTTCCAACAAGGCCAACCTTCTAGCCAGTTGGGTTAGCTCCAATTTCAACAAGGACATCAGTCCAGTAAAATCAATCCACCTCTTAGTTAACTAGGCATTTAGATGCTAGCTAGTTCTCAAGCCCCACCCGGTTTCCAAACTCAGGCTGGACTCCAAGCTCAACCTGGTCCCCAAAATCAAGTTGGATTTCAAGCCCAACCTGTTTATCAAATATAGCCTGGGCCTCAGGCACAGTTTGGACCTCAGCCACAATATGGTCACCAAGTACCTCAGTAACCCCAAGGGTAACCTCAGGGTGTTATGTATCAAAATTATTAGCAACCATAGGTAAATCCTTATCAAAAATTTTAGTAGCCATATGTTGCCCCTGTTGGTAAAGCTGGTAACCAATGGTTTTTTTGTGGTCAAAATCTGAGACAACAACCAGGTTATGGCATTAACCCACACAACTATAACCCTTATGGACAAAATCCTTATGGACAAAATCTATGGGGGAAACAAGGCTCTAGTTGGAACCCTAATGATAGCCCTTATTATAGGCCTATGATGTCCTTTAATCCTCAATTACCTTTTCTTGCAACTGTGGAACTGGCCGATGTGTCCAAGCTGAAGAATGACCCTATCCTTCATAATCCGTATTGGCCACTAGTTCCGACCAAAATTCCCGGTGATTACCCTAAATTCAATGGTAAATCTGGAGAGGATCCCCAAGTGCATGTTATAACTTATCACCTCTGGTGCTCATCTAACTCATGGCTTGATGATTCTATCCGCCTTCATCTTTTTCATAGGACTCTTACTGGTTCCGCTGAAAAATGGTATATTGAGCTTACCCATGGAACTTCCCAAGACTTCAACTCGCTTGCAATGGCATTTCCTACCCATTTTTAGTTATCGATTCATTATGAAATGGGAACACATCTCCTTACTTCTCTGAAACGAGGACACGACTACTCACATCTCTGATCATTTTCATGAATGGATAAAGTGGTGCCATTTTATTAAGTTCTAGATCCCTGATCTGCTTCTGACTAACTGGTTTACTACCTCTTTTTTCAGTTCGATATCCTATGGGGGCATGTGTTACTGAAGAGCAAGCTATCACTCATGCTCAGTATCTTGATTTGGTTTATTCTCAATCTGGCATGCTTTATGATGTCTTGCTTGATACTCCAGGACCTGGAGCTTCTAAAGCTCCATCGATGATGTCATTGCTTCTGTTGCTTCATCTTCTCAAAAGTCTTCCACGACTCATGCGAAACAAAAACCTACTACTCCTAGTGAAGATGCTTCTCAGATCACATCTAATACTGGCAAAACCTTTGAAGTTAATGCCGTTTAGTCCATCACAGCAGATAAAACTTAGAAAGGTAAGAAGAAGGGAAAAGGTAAAAATAAGGTTGATCCACTGAAGCAAGATCCTCCTAAGCCTCCTATTGATGATGGTTATAAACGAAAAATGAAGTATCCTTGTCTTATCTATGATGAGGATCACTACACTAAAGACTGTCCTAGATGGTATGAAGTTAGTTGTTTTCTTAAGGGGATTCTAGGAACTCCTGCTATACTTAAAGAGCCTTTTCCCTCCCAACAAACTCATATGGTGGTTGATCAACCTCAGTCCTCTTCCACTTTTGGCTCCCAAGTTTTTATGGCTGGGACTATCCATATTCATGTGAGTACTCAAGCAAAAGAGTATCTTCCATCTATCAGAAAGGAACCTGAAGTCCCTTCGAACTTTCCTTCATCCAGTTCTGGCCCTCTTCATATTGAACGACCCAGCACCGAGTCTGTCATTCGAACTCCTACTAAGGGAGTTCTTCAGAAATATTCCTATAACCCCAATTCCCGTGCTACACAACACTATAGTATTTTTGAAGACTTAGCCCAAGCTCCTTCAGCTATGTCTGCTTTGGAAGTTCTCGAGAGTTGTCCCCCTCAACGGAAGTCTTTGCTATCAGCCATTGGTGGCATTGACCTGGGAAATATGGAATTAATTACATTCGATCTTGAGAACCATGTGTCATGATTACCTCATTAGATTTCTTTTTTCATTCAAGTCATCATTAACTCGAAGAATATTCATCATACTATTATTGATGAGGGTGCCTCCACTTGAATCATGTTAGTTGTTTGTTGGAAGGCCATCAGTTCTCAGTCTTTGAGCCAATCTTCTAATACTTTGGAAGCCTTTGATGGAAGAGATTCTCATCCATTTGGTATTCTCCCACGCTTGCCTATCACCCTGGAAGGGAAGATAGTTGAGGTCGAAGTCGAAGTTGTTGATGCTAATTTGACTTACAACCTTTTGTTAGGGCGAAGCTGGATGTACGCTATGCGTGCGGTGGCTTCGTCATTATTTCATGTACTTTGTTTTCCTCATCAGAAGAGGATCATCACAACTGATCATTTGTCTTTCTTCACTTTCTCTTCCTCGGATGGCAATGTTTCATTTGTGGAGCATATCAGTATTTCCTATGAGAGTGTGGGTGTTGGACTCTTTAAATATCTTGCCCTTATGGGTGTTTTTTCACACCCACCTCCCAATATCACCTCTGTTAATATGATTTCTATCAATCTTGATCCTTGGGTGGTTCCCCCTGTCGATCAGGTAGATTCATGGGGTGAGCCATTGAGCCCTGTTGAGCTCAACTATGTTGAAATCATTTCAGCTTCAGTTTCATCTTCTGACTCTGCTCCTTTGAGCAGATCTCTTGACACATATGTGCAATCCCCTTGGCTTGGAAACCCTATTCCTTTGGATCCATTACAAGAGATATTTCTTTCCGATGAAGTAATTCTTGATACCATGTCTTTAGAGGATCCTCCTTAGTTCGATCATCACCATCGTTCCTCGTTCCTCCCAAGCCATGGGGCCATGACTGCCTCTTTAGGTAAGTTTACTTCTTGTATTCCTTCTCAGCCACTTTATATGCCTATTCTAATTCATGAGGTTTTCTCTGAGGGAAATATGGGGACTATTACGCAAACCATGCCCATCGACATCTCTGTTAAACCAAGGATTGTTGAAAATATTCACATTGGAGTTACTTGTTCTTCTGAGGAGATCTAACTTTACACCGACCTTTTGTGCGAGTTTTGTGATGTGTTCGCATGGTCATATGAAGAAATGCTCAGTATTGATCCAAGTATTGTGGTAGAAAAGATACCTATGTACCTTGGTGCAAAGCGAGTTCGACAATGTTTATGCCCCGTGCACCCGAGAAAAGTTGCAGCCATCAAAGGAGAAGTTGAAAAACTTCTCAAGGTAGGCTTTATTTATCCTATCCCACTGACAGACTGGGTATTTAACATTGTCCTTACAACCAAAAAGTAGGGCACTATTAGGGTTTGTGTTGATTATCGTGACATCAATCGCACATGTCCGAAAGATAACTATCCTACTCCCTTTATTGACCAACTTATTGACGATTGTGCTGGAAGTGAGATATTCTCTTTTATGGATGGCTTTTTTGGTTTCAACCAGATAAATATTTCACCTACCGATTAACACAAAACTGCCTTCATCTACCCATGGGGTACTTTTGCTTACAAAAATCTCCCTTTCGGCCTAAAAAATGCTAGTGCCACTTTCCAGCGAGCAATGTCCTATGCTTCTGATGACATCCATCACATTGTTCAGCTGTATTTGGATGATCTTCCGGCTCATTCAGCTAAATGCTCTGACTGTCTGAACCACCTCCACCAGATTTTTCTTTGTTGTAGACATTACCGTATTCGTCCCAATCTGCATAAGTGTGTCTCTATATCGAATCCGGTAGACTCCTTTGGTTTGCCATTTCTAAAGAGGGCATTCATCTCAATATCCTCAAGGTCGAAGCTATATTGAATCTCCCACCTCTTACTTCTTTGCATCAGTTGGAGAGTTTGCAGGGAAAAGCCAATTTTCTACGTTGTTTTATCCCTAACTTTGCCAAGATTGCTAAACGTTACACGTGTCTCCTTAAGCATGAAACTCCATTTATTTTGGATGGCATCACCCAAAATTCATTCGAGCAACTCAAGACACTTGTTGTTTCTACTCCTTTGTTGCATCCACCTGACTATCATCGTGAATATTCTCTTTATCTAGCTACCACTGATAGTACTATTGGTATGGTTTTGGTTCAAGACAATGATGATGGTTTCGAGCACGTTATCTATTATCTTAGTTGCAACCTTATTAACACCTAGAATCATTGTGCTTATGTCGAGAAGCTTGCCTTGGAAGCTATCCAAGTTGTCTAATACTTTCGTCATTATATTCTGTTGCGTACGATGACTGTGATTTCAGATTGCAACCCGATGACCTACATTTTGTCACTTCAATTTCTAGGGGGCAAGTACTCGAAATGGATTGTTACCCTTCAAGAGTTCGATTTGGAGTTTACTACTGCCAAGTCGAAAAAGTCACTGGTCTTCACTAAGTTGATTTTCTCATTATCATTTGCTTCCGCTCCCTCTCAGATAGAGGACCGCATTCCGGATGACACACTTTTCTTGATCAGTACCCTCGATCCCTGGTACAGTGACATTATTTTCTACCTACAGATGTCTTCCTTCTATCTTGATTTGTCTAAGGATGCTCGACGATGTATTCATCACCATTCTTAGCCCTATCATATTGTTGGAGACACTTTATACCATCTCGGCATTGATTCAGTTATTTGTTGTTTTTTGAATTTCGAGGAAGTTGAAAGAGTCTTAAATGACTGCCATGTTGGAAATAATACTGAGAGGGCGGGGTGAATCTGTATTAACATGTCAATAATTTTTCATTTCCATAATTAGAGTCATATACGTTACTTCAGTTGATGTAACTTGCGTGTATACGCAACTGTGTTTAAGGTAGCGAGCGGATATCCTGCAAACTTATGATTCAATTAGTTCATCATATGTTAATCTTTAATCAGTGCATCATAACCATATAAACAGTAATTAAGTGTAGTAAAAACAAAGTAGACAATCACACATGAACACAAGATATAAGGTGGAAACCCAATGTGGGTGAAAACCACCTGCTGCGATTGTCTCTATCTTCTTTTTAAATTAGGAACTCCTTTTTACAATTTTTGTACTGGTGTAGTCTTATACCAATAAGCAGGTTTCTACCTACAGAAGGCTACAACCTTCTCTTATTCTCCAGCTTCTCCTAGAAGGGAGCTACAACCCCCCTAGCTCCTATACTAGCTGATATGTCTACTAGTACATAGGTGCCAGCCTACAGAAGGCTACAACCTTCTCTTTTCTTCTAGGGACCATGTTTCATAATTTTTCAGATTAGATCCATCAATAGCATCATTCAATCATCAAATACATCTGCATAAAAAAATCTCCTTTGCAACAACTACAACTGAATCAACCAATCAAATTGACAACCCTTCAATCTGATGCTGTAACAAGAACACAGTAACCAGAACCCAAGCCAAAAACCAGAACACTGCAACAACAAACAGAAGTAGCTAAAACATATTTTATAAGGTATACGCTACTTCCATGTGTCGAACCTACGTGCATACACACTTTTCTCAAGGCGAACCTACGTATAGATACGTAAATCAAATTTAAGATGTATATGCTGTTTTGATATGCAGAACAACCATGTATACACGCCTTTTCTAATGTGAACCTGCGTACAAATCTATAAATGATGATTTAAACATTTCAAGAATTCTAGACTTCAATTATACCCAGATCATCATATTTACAGACTACAACATGTGCCAGTTATTTAGATAAGTGATTAAACCACATAAAGATACTTCTCTTCAAGCCTTAAGATCTTGACCCATCATTAGATCTTATGCTTCATCAAGAACTAAGGTTCATCCTTGGTTCAGATCTAGCTATGCACCATAACCCATTAACCTGTATGCTAGATCTTTATTTTAATCATATATGCAATACTTGAGTACTTTTGCCTAATGATCTTCTCCTCCTTTTATAGTCTTAGGCCTTACTCAATACCATGGACCAAAGCCAGTTAGGACCAATACCTTGGACCAAATACCTGGGGTCAACACTTCGGACAAGATATCTTGGACCAATACCATGGATCAAAATACCATGGACCAAATACCACTGACCAAAACATATATTTCCAACATGTATGTGCCTTTGCTTCTATGAAAATGTGTGTGTATGTTATACGCTTCTTTTGGTCTACTAACCTGCGTGTACACACAACTTGGTCAGTGGGGAACCTTCATATACCTCTTTTCATTCATTCCGTGAGTCTAAACTATGATCTATCATCTGAGTGAGTTGCCATCAAGGATAACACCTGTGTCATAGTGGCAAATCTGTGTCATAATGCCAATAATCTCCCCCTTTGGACTTGATGGCAACCCCAAGTCACTTTCCCCCTTTGTCATCAAGGGCAAAGGGTTATAATCCCCCTCAATAGATGCAGAATTCTTTGATATGTTGAAGTGTGCTGATTGAGCTCCATGATCGACCCAATGCTCCACCTGAATATAAGCAAGGTCTGCAAAAAAATGTTCTAAAAGAAGAACATGACTCTATACATACATCATAAATTACTTTCCTATCACCAAATACTCATACATACATCCATCTCCCAACCAAGTTGGGATATACCAAGTTTGACTCATCCATCCAACCAAGTTGGGATATACCAATTGTTTGTACATGTCAAGATAAGAAACATTACATCATCCATCCCATGCATAGTGGGGTAACAAATTAGGTTGTTTCATGACCCTTACATTAAAAGATATACATGACATATATAACAAAGACCAAAGCAAAAACTTTCATCAACAACATCTATCAATCAGCATCCAGACCAGCAACCATGTTCTCCCCATGCACTTGTTCCACTTGAATAAAAAACAACTGTGTGAATTTGTACCAAGATCTTCTAAGATAATGCGAACAATTCATTATTAGAAGTATATGCTCCCCCTGAACTTGTGCCATATGTTCATTGTCAGATCTAATCATTTCATATAATGGAAGAGTTATCAAGGCATCATCACCAATTAGATATACATCAAGCTATCAACAACTTTTGAAAGCCAATATACTCCCACATGTCATCCATAGACTGTAACCAACATCAAGCACAATAGATAATTTACTTAACCATATCAGACCCCATTCATTCTGAGTTTGTCCCACTGCTTTGCCTCAAACCAACGTATACACAACTGTATCCATAGAAAACAAAGTATGTATGTGGCTATGCTTCATGAAACTCGCGTATAACCACCTTTCTCTGAAATAGAGAAGATTTAATAGCAAGATGATGCATCAAATACTCCCAGCTTCTGTCTGAGATACTCAAATGTTTCTCTGGGCAGTGGTTTGGTGAATATATCAGCAACCTATTCTTTGGAGGGAACATACTCCAATTTGATCTTTTGTTCAAGCACTTTTTCATATAGAAAATGATATTTGATGGGTATGTGCTTGGTCTTGGAATGCATGACTGGATTTTTTGAAATACTGATGGCGCTTGTATTATCACATAGAATGGAAATGGGTGGATTACATGTGATCTGAATGTCTTACAATGTTTGCATAATACAAAGGAGTTGTGTGCAGCAAGATGCAGCAGCCACATAGTCTGCTTCAGTTGCAGATAATGCAGTTGAACTTTATTTCTTGCTGAACCAAGACAGTAATCTGGAACCCATATAGAATGCACCACCACTAGTGCTTTTTCTATCATCAATGCTTCCTGCCCAATCTGCATCTATATCTGCATGAAGTGTAAGATATGTATCTCTAGGATACCATAAACCAAAATTCTATGTTCCTTGAAGATATTTGAAAATCCTTTTAACTGCCTGAAGGTGTGATTCCTTCGAATTTGCTTGGAATCTTCCAACTATTCCTACTGCATGCATGATGTCTAGTCAGGTATTTGTTAGATAAAGCAGACTGCCAATCATGGATCTGTAAGTTGGTTGATGTACTACTGTTGATTCATCATTTGAGCTGAGATTGCATCCTGTTACCATTGGGGTACATATTGGTTTCTAATCTTCCATGACGTGTTTTTTCAAGACCTGTTTGAGATATTTGGTTTGTGACAGAAAAATACCATCTTTATTTTGTTGAACTTGTAGACCAAGAAAATATGTAAGCTCGTCAAGAAGGGAAATTTCAAGTTGTTGTTGCATTACTGAAGAAAAATTATGACTCATGGCTTCTTGATTGCTACCAAAAATGATATCATCAACATACATAACAAGTATTAGCAATTTATTATTTTCAGTCTTTGCATATAGATTGATATTAGCTGATCCTTTTGAAAAACCTTCTTGATGGAGATATTTGTCAAGATGGTAATACCAGGCCCTTGGAGCTCGTTTTAGACCATAAAGAGCCTTTCTAAGTTTGCATACAAGTTTTGCATCATTTCCAAGAATGAACCTGTCCAGTTGCTCAATATAGACTTCTTCTAAGTCTCCATTAAGAAAGGTAGATTTTACATCCATTTGGTATACTTTGAATTTCTGAAAACTAGAAAGAGCAAGGAACACTCTTATAACTTTAAGTCTAGCAACAAGTACAAAAGTTTCTTCAAAATATATACCTTCTTATTGAGCATATCCTTTACAAACAAGTCTGGCCGTGTTTCTAATAACTTCTCCATTTTTATTCAACTTGTTTTTGAATATCCATTTACTTCCTATGATATTATTATCATGAGGTCTAGGAACTATTTCCGAAGTATTATTATTTTCAATTTGCTCAAGTTCTTCATTCATGGCTTTGACCCAACATTCATCTTTGCATGCTTCATTTACATTTTGAGGTTCGGTGGAGGATAGAAATGCTAGATAGCTTGAAGCTTCTGTAATAGTTCTTCTTGTCTGCACACCTGCCTCTTTCTTTCCCAACATTTAAGTCTCTGGATGATTTTTCTTAACATACCTGGACGAAGTTTTTTCTTCTATCATTGTCTCTTCTTCTGGTGCTTCATTGGTTTCTTCTTCAGAATTAGTCTGATTTGATGTGGAAGGATAATCCTCATCTTCTTCAAAATCTTCGGTTTTTATTTGCTTTGGATTTTTGCATGCTTCATCAACCACAACATCAATACTTTCAATAATTTTCCCAAGGCTTTTATTTATATCCTTTACTTCGGGAAGAGTAACCAACGAGAATACCTTCATCTGCTCTGGTTTCAAACTTACCAAGTTTTTCATTTGTCTTTTTGCTGTAACATTGGCTTTCAAAAACTTTGAAGTATTTT
>Ga0115851_101618_pt1 | contig 11963 bp, 5 predicted proteins | sample InSIn2gowninarea_FD_83865 | JGI IMG/M metagenome (GOLD analysis project Ga0115851, IMG submission 83865)
CATGTGATCAAGGATATTGTACTTATGATTGTGCTCAAGAGAAAGTTGAAGAATCAAATACATGCATAAAAATGATATGTATGAACATAGGGATGTTAATGATTTCCTTGTATTTGAACATGTATGTAATTGACTTGATGGAAAGATATCGACCATCATATTGTTTTGTTTGAACATGCACGTAATGTCATCTTGACTTGGAAGAGTTGATTTGGTCTCAAAGATTGTAAAAGGGAGATAATGATGAAGTGCTTCATCTTTGTAAAAAAATCATTAAAATTCTTTTTGTACATGCTTGACTTGAAGGGTAAAATGTTTGAAAAAGCATGATTTTTGTTGGCTTGGGATTTAATTGATCATTTGTACACAAGATGTAAAGACGTGATGATGATTCACATGATGTGAAATTTGTTTCTTTTGATGGAGCAAGAATTTATGTCGTCAAGTTGTTTTCCTGTATTTTAACATCTTCTACTAAAGGAGATTTGTAGTAGCAAAGGTTGCCATGGAAGTGGCTTGGAAGCAATGTTCAACTACCTTTTGTAAATTCTGAATGAGTTCAAGGAAGACAATTCTTAATAGGAGGACAAGCACATCGAGGAAGGGAAGTGTTGAATACCTTTGAGTTTTGGTTCAAAGGCACCCGATATGCAGGAAAGTGTATGAAGGCTAAAAGAAGAGGGTACTATATTCTCACCTACTTTTCATATCAGTATATTAGTCTTTTGGGGTCTAAAAGATTCCCAGTGGGGAGGAGTGATCATATATCTATCTAGGACTTTGATGATAGCTCAAATTTCAAAGTGTTTGAAAGAGTGTTGAACCTAAATAACCAGATAGATCTTGTCTTCCTGATTCCGGCACCGTGAATGTTTCAAAAAATTGACACCATATGAAGAAGTTATCATCATTTGAAAAAGTATAATGAACTTAAATTTTCAAGAATAAATTGATTTTTGGAAAATATTAGAAAAAGAATATTCCAAGGAATATTCGTTGGAATATTCCTTATTGCCAACCAATCAGGAGTTGACACGTCGCAAGCCCAGAGGCCGCCATGTGGCCCTGGAATGGCTGTTGAGCCTTGTAATAGGTATGTATTTACTCTTGATTACTGTCTTTTTCCTCTTTTCTTATCCATTTTTTGCCATGATATAATAACATATTGATAGGACTTTGATAAGGAATGAATGAAACTACTCTTGATACAATTTGACCATCCAAACTAACTCAAATTTCTTTTTATGTAGAAAAATAGCAGATGGAACAGTTGTTGTTCCAAAGTTGGAACAACAGAAGCTAATCAAGGGAAATGAGGCGTGTCATGTACAATTGATCCAAGGAACAAATCAAGAAGATCAATGCAAGATGAAAGAATTTCCTGAAGATAGAATTTAGTTGTGAATCCCTCATGATCTCTTCATCCTGAGGGATCACTTTTATATTTTTCCTTTTGACTACAAAGGGGAAAACTGAAGAAAGGGATAGACATCTCTCTTGCCTTTTACTTCAATTGTAATTTTAATTTACAAAAGCATGTTTTTAAAGAACGAGATCGTATTGTAATGACGAGTGAATTTCATGATTAATATATAACTTGCGTTGTCGTTCATTCAAATATTCGAAAGTAGCTAAGTAGTATTCATTGGTGGCTAGGGCCCTATCTCTGGTGGATCTTACTCCTGTTCCATGTTTTATACTTTTCCATTTCCTCCAAGTTTATTCTGCTTTATTGCAGTTGATTGACTTTCATTAATTCATATTTCTAATATTCATTTCATTAATATGAAATTCTAATTGGTTTTATTTATTCATGTCGTGGATTGTCATCACTTAAAGAATCATTTCTGATTAATTAAAGGATAGATTGTTATTAATTAGATCAAATGCTTTCCTTCTATCCAGTAATTCAACTCCAGTTGAAAGAGCTCAATTAATGCTACGACGCTCTCGGTTGATTATCATTCGAATTGGTTGATTAATATTGAATTATGGTTTTGTTTGAGATTGAGTCGTGATGCTTAGATGAATTACTTCACTTAAAGTTACAAGCTGGGATTTATGATTGCATCCATTTACTCTTGTATTGAATTTAATAACTTATTTTAAAGCATTACTCTCTAGATTTATAGCTTGCACATATTGTGTACACTCTTGGAATAAAAGGACTTACCCAGGTTGATAATTAATGTGAGGTAATTAGGAGTTTTAAAAGACACCTATTAGCACCCAACATTTTGGCGCCGTTTCCGGGGAGAGTGTTTCCATTTTACAAAGAGTGGCGTATGTTTGATGTTTGTCTGCTGAGAGAGAATTAGGTATTGAAAATGGAAGGTAAGAACCTACATAACGAGCAAGTAAAATGCTTGCTCATCCTCTTTCTTTCCAGCAGAATTATGTAGGAATTTAAGGTAGAAATGAATGTTTGTATTTTTGTATGAATGACTAAGAAGAAAAGACCAGAAAAAGATATAATTCCTCCTCCCAAACATGAAAAATCTAAGGGATCAGTGACCCTTGGACAATCAACCTTATTGATGAAATCATAAGAAAAGTTGAGTCCCAGTCATCAGTAGGACCCCGAACTGTTGCTACTAGATATCCTACTGTCTCTCTTCAGGCCACAGGACCACCATCTATACCTAACACTGAGATTCATAGTAAGACTGAAGGGCATGAATATATTTTTCAAGATATTGAAAATTCACAACCTCACCCTTCAGAGGAAGGGAATTCTTTCAACCTCTGTGAAGGAGAAGGAGAAAAAAGTAATCCTTAAATTAAATCATCAGAACCTAGATCTCTTGGACTAGTGATTGAATAGAGGACACCCAGTGTTTTGGATCGAGGTAGCATTGTTAGAATTATTCCAGCCTCTTTTGGACATCCTAGGAACAACTTTCCAGCTCCAGAGATCCCTGAAGGATACTGGCATATTTTTGACCAAATGGCCAATAATCGGTGATAACCCCAAATCTCTACATTACAATACCCTATTTTTGACACAGCTATCAATGCCCCCATGAAAGCTATCCCATTATACAATATTCCAACCTTTCATTAGCTAACTTCAGAAGATCCCAATGCATTCCCTTTCAAATTTAATGTCCTATGTAGGGGTTATGATTACACTACCGACCCCCAGAAGCTGAAACTGTTCCCTCTACTCTGAAGGGAGTAGCTCTACATTGGTTTATGGGACTTGGTGGAGGTACCATCAATGAATGGGACCAAATGAAAAAATCCTTCCTTAAAAAATACGAAGATTATTGCTGAACTAGAGAACTAAAATATGAAATCTTTGAAATGGTAGCTAAGCCTAATGAGACTCTAGAAGAATATGTGGAGCATTTCCAATATAATTTGCAAAGATCTCCTTATGCAAATCTGCCTGATAATGTTCTAAAAACCACGATGATTAAAGGTATGAAAGACCAATGGGTAGAAACATTGAATATAATGGGTAAGGGTGATATTTATCAAGAATATTATGACAATATTATAGACTTGTGCATCAGGTGCTCCAGGGGTAGTAGAAGGCTAAAACCAACTGGATGCGATGCAATCACCAGAGAAAAAAAGCCTCAGGAGGAAGCATTACACAAATCCAAATTGTCAATCTGTTGGAAGATTTCAAGACTGATATCCTAGGGACCCTAACAATACAATGGTATATCATGCAAGCTATACAGAATTAGACCGAAGCAGAACATAACCTGGCTATTTTTTGTCCCCATTGTAGAAAGAAGCATAGTCAGAAAGAATGCCCACTAGATATGATACAAACATGTGCCATATGCACTAAGGAGCATGCAACAGAAAGTTGCCAATCACTCCCAGGATTAAAGGCAATCTTCAAGGAAGCATAAGAAGAAGTGGAACCAGTATATCTGTTGACCCAACGTCGTCAATGGTAAGCACGTCAGACAAGTATACCTACCAATCCATCTTCATTCTTTCCTCCCTCGCAATATAATTCTCAACAATATTTAGGGGTAGCATGGCAGAACCAACCACCTTTTCCTACTTGGCCACCTCAAGAATTTTCTATGCCACCATGGTCCAACCAACCAAATCCAAATAATAATTGGGCAAATCCCTCTTTGAGTGCAGGGAGTAGCTAATAAGAGGATTACCTGTATTTTTGCTAGATCTACCCCTCAAAACATCAGAACTGGCAATCAAATTGGCAATGATCCATGAACCAACCCATGGGGATAGTTCCTCTTCCTCAACCAACATTACCAGCAGTAGAATCCTCAATCTAATATATGACTACAACTCCAAACTCAACCCAACCCAAATCCTAACAATAGACCAATCTAGTTAGTACAAATCATTGAGGGTCTGGACCCTGAAGCTGAGTTGGGAGAGTGTAATGAACTCAACTTAAGATCTGGAGGCACAATCGCTCTAGACAAGGATAAAACCCTGCAACCTGAAGAAGTGCACCCAAATAAGCCTTTAACTGTAGATGATAAACAAGGGGGAGATACAGTCAGGCAGAAAACTCCCGAACAGATCGTAACTACTTCCCCAACATTCCCAGAAAGATTGATGATACTGTGCAATGTGTAAGGTGTTGGTAAAGTTGGTTGAGACAGAGGAACTATCCCCATAGACTGGTTCGTGGATCTTTGCCAATTTGATTGCCAGTTCTGATTTTGTGAGGTGGAAGGGGACCATTTAGATGAATAGGGATTGTTCTACCAGAATGGTGGAGGGTATGAGGGATTTGGCCAATTATTGTTTGGATTTGACTGGTTGGGCCATGGTGGCATACAAAATGTTTGAGGTGGCCAAGTAGAAAAAAGTAGCTAGTTCTACCATGATGCCCCTGAATATTGTTGAGAATTATATTTCGAGGGAGGAAAGAACAAAGATGGATCGGTAGGCATACCTGTCCGACTTGCTTGCCATTGACGACGCTGATTCAGCAAATATACTAGTTCCACTTCTTCTTCTGCTTCCTTGAAGACTGCTTTTAATCTTGGGAGCAACGGGAAACTTTCTGTGGCATTCTCCTTAGTGCATATGGCACATGTTTGTATCATATCTAGTGGGCATTCTTTATGACTGTGTTTCTTTCTGCAACGGGGACAGAAAATAGTCAGGTTGTGTTTTTCTTCAGCCTGCTTTCGTTTAGCTTTCATGATATCTAATTATGTCGTTAGGGTCCCTAGGATATCAGTCTTGAAATCTTCCAATAGATTTCCGATTTTGACTCTTGTAATGCTTCCTCTTGAGGCTTTTCTATCTCTCATGATCGCATCGCGTCTGGTTGGTTTCAGCCTTGTACTTCCTGTGGAGCACCTGATGCACAATTCTATAATATTGTCCTAATATTCTTGATAAATATCACCCTTACCCATTATATTAAGTGTGTCTACCCATTGGGCTTTTATACCTTTAATCATTGTGGTTTTTAGAACATTATCGGGCAGATTTTCATAAGGATATCTTTGTAGATTATATTGGAAATGCTCCACATATTCTTCTAGAGTCTCGTTAGGCTTAGCTACCATTTTGAAAGATTTGATCTTTTGGTTCTCTAGTTCGGCAATAATATTGGTATTTTTTAAGGAAGGATGTTTTGATCTATTCCCAGTCATTGAAGATACCTCCATGAAGTCCCATAAACCAACACAGGGCTGCTCCCTTCAGAGTTGAGGGGAACAATTTCAGCTTCTGGGGGTCAGTGGTGTAATCATAACCCCTACATAGGATATCGAATTCAAAAAGTAATGCATCAGGGTCTTCTAAAGTTCACCCATGAAAGGTAGGAATATTTTGTAATGGGATAACTTTCATGGGGACATTGACAACTATGTCCACAATAGGGTATTGTAACATAGAGGTCTAGGGATGTCATTGAATATTGGCCATTTGGTCAAAAATATGCCAATATTCTTCAGGGATCTCTAGAGCTGGAGAGAAACAGTAGGATGTTTGGTAGCAACAGTTCAGGGTCCTACTGATCACTGAGACTCAGCTTTTCTTATGATTTCATCAATAAAGGTTGATCGTCCAAGGGTCACCGGTCCCTTACACTTTTTAGGTTCTGGGGGGAGGAATTATATCTTTTTCTAGTCTTTTCTACTTATTCATTGATACAAAAATACAAATGTTCATTTCTATCTTAAATTCCTACACAATTCTGCTGGAAAGTGGGCAAAGGAGCAAGCATTTTACTCACTCATTACACATGTTCTTACCTCCCATTTTTAATACCCAATTCTCTCTTAGCAGACAAACATCAAACATACATCACTCTTTTTAAAATGGCAACACTCTCCCTAACAACAGCGCCAAAATGTTGGGTGCTAAAAGGTGTCTTTTAAAACTCCTAATTGCCTCACATTAATTATCAATCTAGGTAAGTCTTTTTATTTCAAGAGTACACAATATGTGCAAGCTATAAATCTAGGGAGTAATTCTTTAAAATAAGTTATTAAATTCAATACAAGAGTAAAGGGATGCAATCATAAATCTCAAGCTTGTAAATTTAAGGGAAATAATTCATCTAAGTATCATGACTCAATCTCAAACAAAACCATAATTCAATCTTAATCAACCAATTCGAATGATAATCAACTGAGAGAACCGTAGCATTAATTGAGATCTTTCAGTTGGAATTAAACCACTAGATAGAAGGAAAACATTTAATCAATAATGCTCTATTCTTTAATTAATCATAAATGATTCTTTAACTGATAACTAATTCAATCCATGACATGAATTAAATAAATCCAACTAGGATTGTGCATTAATGAAATGAATACCAGAAATCCAAATTAACGAAAATAAATCAACTACAAAGTTGTAAAGCAGAATAAACTTGTAGGAAACGAAAAAAGCAAAAAAAAGGAACAGTAGTAAGATCCACTAGAGACCAGGCCCTAGCCACCAACGAATACTGCTTAGCTACTTCAGAATATCCAAATGAACAACAACGCAAGTTGTATATTAATCATCAAAGTCACTTTTCATTACAATACAATCTTATTCTTCATAATCACGCTTCTGTAAATTAAAATTACAATTGAAGTAAAAGACGAGAGATCCCTCTTCAGTTTTCCCTTTTATAGTCAAAAGGAAAAAGATAAATGTGATCCCTCAAGATCTCCTTCATAACTAAATGCTATTTTAAGACAATTCTTCTATCTTTCACTAATCTTCTTGATTTGTTCCTTGGTTTGACCGCACATGACGCATCTCATTTCCCTTGATTGGCTTTTGTTGTTCCCACTTTGGAACAACAGTTGTTCCATCTGTTGTTTTTCTACATAAAAAGTAATGAGAGTTAGTTTGGTTGGTCAAATCGTATCAAGAGCAGTGTTATTCATTCCTTATCAAAATCCTATCAATATGTTATTATATCATGGCACAAAATGGATAAGAAAGGAGGAAAAAGACAACAATCAAGAGTAAATACATACCTATTGCAAGGCTCAACAGATGCTTCAACAAGTATATATGTATTGTAACATTGAAAGGAATATCATCAAAAATTAATCTAATAGTCCCAGTTTTGGGATCCAGTGGAAACTCTATGTGTATATCTATTTTATGTTTTATGCTTTCGCCATTGTTCATTTTTTGTTTACATGAATATTTTTTTAGGTAATTTCCGTACAAGTTTAAAACCTACACCAAGTTCCTGCCATGAAAATTCCACAGATTGGTCTATCAAAATCTCACTTTATCTAAATAGTATAAGTGAACCTTATGGGTTATTTTCAAGGAAAATTTGTGGCCTTGTAGACTAATGTTAATCTAATGTGTCTGTAACATTTTGTCACCAGTCAATGATATTGAAAAAGCATAACTATGATATGTTATTTATTTCACACAAGTTTTTAATGAAAAAAGGAAGACAATTCCTTACATCCATTAGACAATATAACATTCAATTTTACTAAAAAAATAAGAAATATTCTTACAGATCCCAAAGGTAAGTCAGACTAGACAATTTTGCAAGAATTTCTCCTGTTATGTCAATTTCATAGGCTTTCCTACAAGCAAGATAGAAACTAATGGATTAGGATACTTGGGTCTTACAATTATAATTTGAAAAGAGACCACTTTGGGATGCGATCTAAAAATCAATAAACAGAACTTCATATTCAAGAAGTGTAATAGTGCATTGAATATAACTTAAGTAGACCTAAAACGAAATCAAAATGGTGTAGTTACAAGAATATTTACATTTGCGCAACATGGCAAGTGGAATTGCTATTGAAGGTACAATCACACTTGAAGGCAAGATTCATAGAAGTATCGCAAATGGGCATATTGTCAGTGGCTCGTCGAGTGCATTGATCTCCAATAAGATTCCATGGAGTCTTCCATGTAATAAATAACCCATAAATAAGAAAAAAAATAGAAGAAAGAAATAACCCATAAATAAGAAAAAGAAAAAAAGAAAACCCAGAAGTAAGAAATAATTGTTGTTTTCTAAATTTTGTTGCTCCATTGAATAATTGTGGAAACATGAGTTTGATTTTTCCCCTTTCCATTTGGTATTCTAGTTGACCTAGAGGTTGGATTTAAACATGAAAACATGAAATGACAGACCTATTTGTCTTTTTACTTTTTTTATTTGGTATTCTTTTTAATCTAAAGGTTAAAGTATTGTGGCTTTTTTAAAGAATTGAGTAGACAAGACAAGTGCTCTACAGGTAGGGTGAGGGACAACTTCAACAATTGGTGAAGGTATCCTCCCATACAAAGAAATGAAAATAAACGCTAACTTGTTATAATGCAAAGTCTTAGATCTATTACATGTCTAGAATGTCAAGCTTGTTGTTTTAAGTTTTTTATTCTTCCACACACATAAGAAATCACAGGTTAAATTATATACAAAGAGAAAGGAATCTTACAATGAAACCATGTTAACTATATTTCCTAGCTCCTTTTGGATAGGGAAAGATAAGTTATTTATTCCAAAGGACCTGAATCAATGAATATGATTAATTCCTTGAGATGAAATACATTTTCATCCAAAGAATTAAAAAATCAATTGGTAAACTTTATAGAACATAGAACAAAAGGGGAAGAATTTCACAAGTATTACATGTTTGTGAGCTTATCCAAGAAGGTAGATCTTGGTCCCATTAAATAATTTTGTCCCAAGTTCTTGCCATGAAAATTCCACAACCATGATATTTGAGAACATAATATAATGGAATTGTCTACTATGGCCACAATTTCATTAGGAAAGTCATTTTTTCTAGAATCCAACCATTCCTTTTTTCAAAAAATCTTACCACAGGTGTGTTTAAATCATTTTTTTTAATGGTGGAAATGGATTCAACACCATCAAAAACCCTTAGAACATCCAAAATCCTGAAGCTTGACAACTATAACCCAAATTTCCCAAAAATGTTGCCATATTTGTGCCAAAATCATTTCAAAATTTCCACTATTTTCTGGGCAAAATTGTGTCCTTCTTACACTACTCTTAATATAATGCGTATGTAACATTTTTTGACCAGTCAATGATGCTAAGAAACACAAACATGATATGTAAGAAAATAATATAATGTATCTATAAAACTTGATTTCTAGTCAATGGTGTTGGAACCATAAACATGATGTGTAAAAACATAATATTATGTGTCAGCAATTTTTTTTACTAAATTATCATTGATGTTGGAAACCACAACTATGATATGTTAGTTAGTTTTCACATTTTTGTACTGAAAAAAGGCAATTCCCTACGGCCATTATACAAGAGAACATTCAATTTTACTGAAATATAAGAAAGGGTCTTACAGATCCCAAAGGTAAGTCAAATTATCTAATTATGTAGGAATTTCTCCTGTTATGTCAATTACACAGGGTTTCCTACAAGCAAGAGAGTAGCTAATGGATTAGACTACTTGGGTCTTGCAATTATAATTTGAAAATAGACCACTTTGGGACGAGATCTAAAAATCAATAAACACAACTTCATGTTCACTGGAAGTGTAACAATGCATTGAATCTAACTTAAGAAGACCTAAAAATAAATCAAAATGGTATAGTTACAAAAATTTTACATTTGCACAACATGGAAAGTGGAATTGTTGTTGAATATGTAATCACACTTGAAGGCAGGATTCATAGAAGTATCACTAATGGGCATACTATCAATGGCTTGTCCAGTGCATAGATTTCCAGTAAGATTCCATGGAGTATTCCATGTATTAAAATCTTTACCTATACTCCACCTTCGATTAAGTGACTTTAATGAAAGAATTGTCACGAAGAAAATGAAACGAATTAATAAACAAATGAAATATTAACAAAAATGTAAGATATGAGAATAATTGCATCTTTTTGTCTTTTTTTTGAAAATATACTCTGTTTTACCTTCATTTGGGTCACTGACTACTGTTGTTTGAGCATGTTGAAACAAACTAAAACATCCATGCCGAAAATAGATCACAAAAGGAAAAGTGGAGATGATATGTGAACCCTGTACATGATGATGGCCTAACCAAGTCTGCGCTTTGTGCTAGATCATGAAAGATACAATATATGGGTGGCTTGAAAAACAATGTTTGCAGGACAAGTTTGATTTGGAAAATGATCCCAAGCTCGAATATTTTGTGTGTCACCCTTTTCATGGAGATGCCGGAAATGACACAGTCAAAAGGATGTTACATGTTAATGAGAAGGAGTGTTGTTAGCTCCAACTCCATGAATATTTCTTCATTTTGAGGGTCCCAATTAAGTTTTATAAACCAAAGTCAACATTCAAACCTAAATTGACAATTTGGCACTCCATGCAAAGGTAGTACCCAAAATAATTTGTCTCTACATTGAATTTAAAACAGATGCTAGTGCAAAAGGTATCAAATCCATCTAAATTGAGATTTTTTAGTGCATTGAATTTAAAATAGATGTTAACAAAAGAGTTGTGAGTATAGATAATAAAATAGCATATATTCATCTTAACCCCAATTCTATTAAGAATTTTTGAAATTTAAACAAAACGAAAAACAATAACCAACTTCTCAGTATTTATGATCTATGTTAGTTTTTTTTTATATTTATTAGTAGTTTTTTATTTTTAAGATGCTTGACATTGATTTCTATTCAATTTGAGATTTTATGTGTTTACTTCACAGTCACATCTCATACACCACAACATGTATGAACACAATGCTTCTCTCTCCATAGCTAAATTTATTACACTCATCTAATTTTAAAGCATCTCCGTTGGTCCAATTTTTTATTTTTTTTTTATTTTTGTCAATAACAGTCATGCCCTTGTTGAAATATTTGGAAAATTGTAGGATTTTCCAACTGAGTTAAATGGCATTGCATTTTCACATAAAAACTAAATTTTTATGTGAAAATGAAACTATGCGTTAGGTCAAGTCCACAACTCATTTATTCTCAATTTCAACTTGGATCACAGATATCGCACCAATCTCTCCTAAAGTGATCACCTTCCCTATATCATCTTCATTGTGACAAATATTGGGTCTGCACTAAAATGAGTCTCCCAACCTCCTCGAGGGTGGTAATTCCCTACCATGATCAATGTAGTAACAATGGATAATGCCTTTGCAAAGGGCCAACAAATTTCATTGTACAAAAAATAATTAAGGGGTCTAAAAGATAACTGAAAGGGTTCTAAAAGGATGAGTTGGATGACACAATGCAAACGAGTGTGAAAAAAAGGTTCCAACAGAAAAATTTAGCATTGCTATAATCATAGTGAGAAAGGTCCAGACAACTTTTATTTTTTGCAATACTATGTTGTGCCCAGGATGGGGAGAGTTTTAATGTTGGATAGAATAATGTTCAGGTCCACAAATGATCTGGATCTATTCAACTACAAGAATTATCCATGATCTTTTACTTCTATGATGTCAGCAGAGGCATAAGAAAGAGTATATAACAACCACATGTGCATGCTTTAAAGAAGACAAAACATAAAGACAACCATCAAATCAAAGAACGCAAAA
>Ga0115851_101620_pt1 | contig 11961 bp, 7 predicted proteins | sample InSIn2gowninarea_FD_83865 | JGI IMG/M metagenome (GOLD analysis project Ga0115851, IMG submission 83865)
TAATAACAATAGGGGGGCAATAGGGGCACAACAATATTAATAAGGGGTATAATTACAATAGTAATGGGGTAATCACTAGTATTATAGGGACCCAACACCGTGGTAGAAATCTAGAGAAATAACTGTTGAGGCATGTCCTCATCATATTACTCCATGCTTAGAGCATGCCATGTCAAGGGACGCTGACGAAACTTGATTTCTTCCATGTCAAAATTTTGTTTCGACTAGGGAAAAACAATTAGGGGGAACACGTTTCTTGCAATTATTTATTACTACATGATCTATATAAGAGATGTACACAATTGCAAGTGTATGTGAATTTTTCGTTGATAATTAACTAGCTTAACAAAAGGTGTACAGAAAGATTCTTCATATTCCTCTTAGTAATGACACTTTAATGATTAAAGGTCACTTCAATTACATCTCTTTTTACCACACATATATCCAACATAATTAGACTTCCAACTGCTTATGTAAAGAAGGTATAAATTGGGAAAAGGACTTGTGGCAGGTGCTAGAAAAACATGAGGGCAACAACTACAATTACATTCATAGGAATTTGAGAGACCACGTGGAAGGGTTGTAATGACAAACATATATTTTTTGACATTTTATATTTCCACCGTCCTTCAGACACTATTATATCTAGGTAGCTTTGTACACTCAGTAGGACCTAATATCCTTTTTTCGATATCATGTTATGAATTGCTTTCTAATAATATATATTTTTCAAACCAAAATATGGTTTTATGTGAGTAAAGCAATAATCACTTTTAGAACATATTTACAAAAACAACACAAATAAACCTTAATCTTTAAAAGATAATTTTGGATCTTTTTCTCAATGAATGAAAATTATGATTTTTTTCCTTGGGAGGAAAAAAACAAAATATAGAAAATTTCAATAATTAATTTAAGATTTCATTACAATAGGAAATTTTTATTTTTTATTAGATTGATGGTACTTTCATTGATGAAATAACAACATGTCTTATTGAAAAAACCAATTTAAAATTTTGCATTAAAAAAAAAAATCCTTGCAATAACACATTATAAAGCTATATTATAACACTTCCTCTTTTAACCCTTTTCAAATTATGTTTTCTAGTGAATTTTGCATGGAGTCTAGTAGAAATTTATTGAAATCATAAGTTTGGGCTATGTACTAGGTAAAATTTGAGTGTCCCAAAGTTTTTTTAGGGTTTCAAGTCTAATTATTCACAAAGAAATTAATTTTAAACACTAAAATCATTAAGAGGGAAACTGGGTGGTTATCTTGATAGGTCTAAGGATAGTTTTTCAGTATAGAATATAGGGACAAGAATAATAGAGATATCAATATATAATATGAAAATTGCTAATATAACACAATGTTAGAAGCGTTTTCCTCAGACTTGTTGGTGAACATGGTCATCCTTATAAAGGTACTAAAAGGGATCATGATGAAGTTCTGGAAGCCAAGGAAGGTTCTCCCTGTGGTGTAGGTAAATTCTAAGTGCAGATGCAAACAATTCCTCTAGCCCAAGAGAACGGGTTTAGCCACAAACAAACAATCTATGGAAAACTCCTTAAGATAGAATCAATTAAGAGGGCTTACCTCTTAGAATGATATTCTGCTTAGTAATGGTCATGCTTCCTCACTCCAGCTACCTTTCATTTCCTTCCTTTGAATACCTGAAACAAGAAAACAACAACACCAAACGTGACAACATACAATATTGTATTTAGCCTACTTAATAGGTCAAGTAAAAAATAATCCATAAAGATGTAAAAGGAAACTTCATGTACGAAATCAATTGATAGTTGCATTAATATAAATCAGAAAGAGATTACAACTAGTGCCTTGATATTGTTGGTCTCCTCCGACATATTCGGGTTGCCACACTTCTACTAGCACTTCATGGATAACCCCAAAAAAATGAAAGTTTTAAGGCCTCTTTCCCTCTAGTCTCAAACCAAACCAAAATCACATTATTATCCCTCAAACATACACTAGAAATATATAAGCTATAAATGAATTGCTGGTTATCCACACTTGCTCCCAAACTCCAACTAGAACTAGTTTTAGTTTGCGAAAGATAGAGGTTTCTATAGCTTGGATGGAGGGGAGATGGTTCTCCTTACAATGGGGGAGGGTATTATCTCTTGGTTTTTTTCCATCCTAATAGGGGAAAGGATCCCAAACTAACTTCCTCACCTCCATCTGACCCAAGCATTTACCAGACTTCCATTATGAAGCTTCTAGACCTAGAAGCTTCGACTCCATATTTAAAAAAACATTCCAAAAGAGGATCAACATGACTGAAAAAGGGCTCAGTCACCATGATCGACACTAGTGCTAGTTTTAATCTCTGTAAATCAGTGAGAGGAGGACAAGGTTCATTAGCATTGATCTTGTAAACTAGGGTAAAAGGAAGATTTTGGGGAAATGATGCAAAAGGGAATTGTTCTGCTCATGAAGAGGGACATAATGGGAATTTCTTCATGATGGTAAAGCATGTAGGGTTCACTGTAGAGGTCTTATAGGATCGTGGAATGGGGAGTACAAGGACAATGACAAAATGTTGTGTAACACTCCCCTATGAACACACCAAATGAATTAGTAGTGGTCTTTCCCTGTGAAGTTTGCCCTTTCTATTTGTATGACAATGCTTTCACTGGTAATAATTTGGACATTCTCCACGTGAACCAAATTTTTATCATGCTACTTGGAGCCACCTAGTTCTTTCTCCTTGTATTTCAAGGGTCAAAGAATATTATGGATGGTAGATTTAGAGCCCTGAACATAATATTTTGGATAGTACGATTGAACTCATGGATTGGGTGATGCTTGAGGGGGAGGAGGAGGTGACAATTGAATTCCAAAATCCCTCATGAAGGCATACAAGTTAATTGATTGTAAATAAGATGGGAGTCCATATATTCTTACTTCACCAAGATATAGAGTTGCTTCATTGTAACTCAAATGATGTCCTAGAATATTCCTTATATCCCAATGTCCATTAGTGGTATTTATGAGTTCCTAGGCTTCCATGGTAGAAATTTAGAGAAAGATTTGTTAAGGCATGTCCACATCATATTACTCCATGCTTAGAGCATTCCACATTAGGGGATGTTGAGCATATCCACGTCCATGTATTCCATGTTGAGTATGTGCTCTTGCATGAACCATGGATGCACTAGGGAGAGGATTGCACTACATTCCTTGGCCTCTGTTGCCCAACAAATGTAGCAAAGGTGGACAATAGAGACCTAAAATGTCCACGAGGACCCAAAAGAACAACTAGCGAAGTCAAGCCAAGAGAAAATATAACAAAGATAAACATTGGCAATGTTGAGAAATATATCAAGGTGATCATAACCTCTAATTCAGGCTAGCAAGGAATCAAAATACCATTTTTTGAGGTTGATAAGGATGATGGAGCTATGTGCTGGAGACCAATAGATATGGAAGATATATACAACTTGTAGAGCATAGTTAATATATGAATGATTGTTTTCCTAGAAAGCGAGACAAGATGTCATGTCTTGAGCCTGATGAGAGTACTTAGGGGTCACGTGATTTCCACCTTCACTTGCACATTGAATGTACTCATCACAAGAACCTGAATGGGATCGCCACCCTACCCAAGCCATTAAGGCATAAAGTCAAGCCGACATGATTGGTTGCATGTTGTTTGTAGAGTCATCTTAATCTGGGACATGATTATAGTTGCTTGTGCCTTTTTTATAATTTGCATTATTTTAATATATATTAATTAAATGCAAATATGAAAACTTTTGACTCTAAAATGTACCTTAGATGATGGTGCTTTCCAAAAATTATTTTTCATCTTGTCATGGTCATCTCGATAATTATTTGTGTTATATATTTAAAATGGTATGATTGTGTCATATTTATTTATATTTAGAAAATGTATATTGTTTGATAACACTTGTTAAAAACCATAGATATAAATTAAAATATCAGTAAGAAACTATAATTATATACTACAAGTACTAAGATATCCTTTCAAAAATAATTTTATTAAATTTAACATTAATGTAAAATAAAAGATAAAGATTCAACTTAGTACTTTTGAAATATATCTTAATGGATAATATTTGTAATATTTTTTTCTATATTAAATCTACAAGGGTTAAAAATGTAATATTCAATTTACTTGAAGTATGATTTTTACAAATGGTATTGTTTAAAGTCATGGTACAAACATAGTAAAATATAAAAATACAAATAGTTAAAATTCTATCATAAAATATAGATTTGACTAGTTAATTTCTAAAACATAGATTTCCTCAATTTGGAGGACAGTTTTGTCATATTGTCTTAAATATATTGAAAAAAAAATTGTTATGGAAAAAAATTATGATCACATTGATTTATTATACTAATTTGTATTGTTGAATTATATAAATTTAAAAAAAATTGTTAAAATTTATAATTTTCAAATATACATTCAATAATATTTCTTACAATTTTTTTATAGTTATTCATCACATTCTGTTGATTAAAAATATTCATAATCCTAATGATTTTAAATTATTTTGTTTAAACACATCAAATTCCAACAATACTATATTAAAAAATATCGATTAGCTCATACATTCAAATAAATTTAAAATCACTTATTAGATTAATAATATTTGCAAAGAGATTAATTTTTACTAAACTGACATCAATTTTAGAATAAAAAAGTTAATATACAATAAATTTCATCTCATACAACTTATTTATTCAATTTATTGGATGTGTAATTTTTGCAAATGATATTATATAAAATCATTATAAAAACACATAGTAATAATTGAAAAAAATATTTAGAACTTTATTGTAAAAAATCAAGTGGAAAAGATATTTTCTAAAACATATATTTTTTCTTTCAATTTATGACAAAGCTTTGTAATATAATTTTTAAATACTATACAACAACTTACTCATCCAACTTATTTTATGCGTAATTTTTTGAGAATTTTGTGTAAAGTCCTTATAAAAACACATAATAATGATTGAAAAACATATTCAAAAGTGTGGCATAAAATATCAAGTCGACTTTTTAATTTCTATGACATACATTTCTTTTGATTTATGATGAGAGGTTTGTAATATATTTTTTAAATATATTGAATAATTGTTCTTGCAAAAAATCAGGATAGTATGTTGTGATGTTATAATTATTTTTATTGTTGAAATATAGTTTATGAAAATTTGTGATATTAAAATATACATTCCACATGAAACTTTAACGTAATTATGAAAAATTGTCACTTCTATTTATATATTCCATAATGATGTTTACAAAAAAATCATAGTTATTTATGATGTTATAATAGATTAAAAATGTTTATTAAAAAGAATTTACATTATTCTTTTAACCAAATTATAATATCCAACAATTCAATATTGTAAAAGTAAATTAACAATAAATTTAAAAGAATTTATTAAATTAATAATATTTACAAAAACAATAAAACATCATTAAATTGAACAATAGTTTTAATGTAGGGCATTCAACTCATTTAAATTGTGATGTTATGTATGTGTAAAATCACTATACACACAAAGAGAAATACAACGAACAAATTAATAACATAAAAGGTAAAATAAAAATTACAAACATTGAAAATTCTACTTGTAACTCATCATAAATTAATTTTTAAATGGTAAATTAATTTCTATTGTATTTTATTGTAAGAGCTTTGTGATATATTTTGTAAATGTGTGTGGAATTATTGTGCTTAAAGCAAATCATAGCCATAATCATTTTTGATGTTATAATTATTTTTATTGTTGAAATATTAATTAAAAGAAACTACAAAAATATGTGATTTTTTTATTGTATATTGAGTGGTGGTGCTTACAAACAAATCCATAATCATAATTATTTGTGATGATGCCATCAAATTTATAGTTTTAAAATATAATGATTAAAAATATTCATCAAAATATACCATAAAATTTTATTAACATCAATTATAAATCTTGATTATTCAAATACATATTTTTTTTTTCTCAATTAGACTACTTTTATATTAATACAAATAGAAAGTACAGCAGGGCTAGAGCCTTGAAAGTTCTAGCCATTGACATGGCATTCTTGCAAAACGCTATTGACAGATTGGCAATAGGACTTGCTTGTTTGAGGTTCAGCTAAAAATTGACCCATACCTGCACTTACATCGGCCATACAGTTGATGAGACTGACGCTTACATTGACCATACAATAAAAAGAACTGTTCCATACATAGTTCCCTGACCGACATTTGCGTTGCCAGCTATGGGAATTTACCAACCCAAGTGCAGACATGCATAAACATGAGAGGACAGACCTCATTGGCTTGTGAGGCCATTTTCGAGTCATTATGAAAGGAGCTAGATAGGGCAGTTACCAATGGCACCTGTGGGCGGCCCCTTGCCTACCATCACCATCCTTATCATGCTGGCTCTTTGATCAACCCCCCTCTACCTGGAGTGAATAGTCCTGTTGCGCCAGAGCGGTGCATTCATTTTCTAGTTGTTCATCATTTGAATCACTGAGAGGGCCTGAGAAATAGAGAATCTGTTGGTCAACCCCCTGATTGGCCATTCTGTCTGCCACTTTGTTGGTTGTGTGCCTTACGTGCCTAAATGTGATGCTCCGAGGTGTCCGCAACTTTTCCTCCATTTGCTCCAATCTACTGAGTAATATCCAACTTGTGGCTATTTTAGATGCTGGGGAGCCTGCTTGTATTCTGATGACCGCTGCTATTATTATGAGGGAGTCTCCTTCAACCTCAAGAGGATACCAGTTTTCTTGCTCTGCTATATAGATTCCTTTCCAAATTCCTTCCAGTTCCGCTACATTGTTGGTATCGTTGCCAATATTTCCATGGTAGATATGTCTGATTGTGCCCATTTCATCTCTGAAGACACCTCCATAGCCAGCTCGCCTGGGGTTTCCTTTAGCTGTGCCATCAAAATTTAATTTGAACGAATTGGGAGCAGGGGGAACCAATTTAGTGGAGAGGCAGAGTTGGACGGGGAACTGGAGTTGCTTTGGATCAGAGAGGTGAAATCCATGTTCCAGGCCTTTAAGATGAGGCATTCCTGAGGGAGTTCTAGCAGGTCAGCAGGTTGCCATTGTCTTGTTGCCAAAGTTTCTCGGAGATTTTGCTTGAGGAGAAGCCGTAGAGAGTCGATGGGTTTGCTGGTGTTGTTGAAGACTCTGTTGTTTCTCTCTTTCCATAGTATCCAGTAGGAGAAACCTGGGATAAGGTTCCACAACGAATTTAACAGAGACCTTTGTAAGGGTTGCTTTGGCCAGTTTCTGATGGTATCTACAATATCTCCTTGTCGTTTGCTAGATATTTTGTTGTAGTGATCAATTTTCTCCCATAGTTGAGTGGCAAGAGGACAAGTATCCATTAAATGCAAAGTGGTTTCTACGTTGAGGTTGCAGTTAGGACATCTTGAAGGTCCTATGAATCCTCTCTTTTGCAGCTTGTCCCATGTGAGAATTCGTTGTTTTCCTAGCAACCATAAGAATGTGGAGACCTTAGGCCATATTTCTGGTTGCCATACTTGGTCCCAAAGCTTATCTTTGTTTGCCTGCGTGGGTGAATAGCATAAGTGATGTGCTTCCTTAGTGGTAAACATACCTTTAGGCATGTGACCCCAGCGAAGCTTGCCCTGTTGATCAGAGTGCTTGATTTTCCTTTGTTTTAGCTCCTGCTCTATCTTTGTGTAGGATTCCCCTTGTCAGTTGGCCTACCAAGTGCTTGCTGATTTTCAAAACTGAAAGTCATGAGATGTTTGCTGTTGCCAGAATTGATGAACATGGATAAGATCAGCGTGATGCATATATGCCTACCACATTGGCTTGTGAAAGATAGATGCTAGTTTTACGAGTTGTTGCCATGAATCCTCCCAAAATCTAGCGGAGGTGCCTGAATGAACTTCCCAGAAACTGTGCTCTTGTATGAAGGCATTGTGGAGCTTGGCAGCGTTCCAGATCAGGGAGCTTGGAGTTGTGGGGAAAATTCTCATGAGGTCCTTCCATTGACTTCCTAGCACATATTTTTCTTGCCAAAGATGAGCCCAGGGTGTATGTGGTTTGGAGAGCCAATTCCACCATATTTGGGCTCCGATTGTATTGTTGCTATGGAGGGGATCTCGCAGTCCTAACCCACTGACTGCTTTTGGTTGACAGACCTCATTCCAATTGACTAGTGCCCATTTCCTGTTGAGACCGAAGGAGCCCCATAGAAAGTTTCTCTGCAGATTGCAGGTGCTTTTAAGAACCCATTTAGGAGCAGCTAAAATGGAAAAGACATAAAGTGGCATTGCCTGGAGAACAGATTTGATGAGGATATGTCTGCTAGCCATATTAAGCGAGCGAAAAATCCAGGAGGAGAGCCTGGATTCTAGCTTGTCTATGAGGGTTTTCCAAGAGGCGTGCTTAATGGCTAAGTCCAAGAGAGGAGCTCCAAAGTATTTCGAGGGAAGCGTTGCAATGGAATATCCCAAAATTATTACTATATTTCTTTGAGTAGCGGCTGGAGTATGAAAGAAGAATAGCTGGGATTTTGTGGCGTTGATTGAGGTTCCAGAGGCTTTAGAAAAGAGAGAGAGCAGATCTTTGAAGGCAGAGGCTTCTTGAGAAGAAGGATGGCCGAAGAGCATGGTGTCGTCTACGAACTGTTGGTGAGATAAAGGGTGAAGACCATGAAGAGAAATGCCTTTCAGGGAATGAGGGGAGATAGCTTAGTGAAGTAAACGACTGAGGCCTTCGGCCATTAAAACAAAGAGAAAATGGGAGAGGGGGTCCCCCTGACGGATTCCACATGAAGGATGGAAGGGCTTAGAGGGAGAGCCATTGAGCAGGATTGAAAAATTGGGTGAAGAGATGGGATTCATGATCCACCTAGTCCAAGTTGGATTAAAGTCAAACGCCAATAACATCTGATGAATATAATTCCAGCTAAGTTTATCAAATGCTTTTGAAAGATCAAGCTTCAAAATCATACCTAGATTTTTTAGAAGCTTCAGAGAGTGTATCACTTCATTTGAGAGAATTATGCCATCCATTATTTGTCTCCCTTCTACATAACCTGTTTGCTCTGGCGAGATGAGAAGAGGGAGGAGAGGTTTGAGCCTACTGGCAAAAACTTTTGATATAAGTTTGTAGATGACGTTACACAGTGCAATAGGCCTGTATTTGTCAGGCGTGTTTGATTCGTCCCCTTTGGGAATTAGCGCTAAGAAGGTAGAGTTTAGTGAAGGGAGAATCCAGTGCATTGATCGTGATTCCTCCACTAATTCCTAAACCTCTATGCTAACAAGTTCCCAAAATTCATAAATAAAGTTAGCAGTGAACCCGTCAGGACCGAGTGCCTTACCATCCTTAATTTGAGCCATGGCTTCTTCCACTTCTTTCATTGATATGGGTTGAAGCAGCTGTTTGTTGTGGTCCTCCGTAATTATTTTAGGGATGAGATGCGTAATTTTTTGTATGACTTGATCTCTGCTTTCTAGTTGTTCCCTTAGGATTTCCTGAAAGTATGCTTGGAATTCCTTTTCCATTTCTTCATGCTTTTCTAATTTTTCCCCTTGCTTATTATTGATGAATGCGATATTGTTATGCATCCTTCTTTGGATTGTGGATCTATGGAAAAAATTCGTGTTTTTCTCCCCCTCCTTAAGCCATCGAATGCGGGACTTCTGCCACCACAAGGTTTCTTCTTACTGTCTGCGTGTTTCAATTTCAGTCCAGAGGATCTACTCCTGGTGCTCCCTATCTTCTTCAGGACTGTACTTAAGAGAATGGAAAGAAAGATTCAACCCAGACAAGGAAGACTTCAGCAGGGCTCCCGTCTGGATTCGAATGTATTCCCTCCCTACGGAATATTGGAAGGAGGAGACTTTAAGGGATATATGCAACAGCCTAGGGACCTTCATCAAAGCTTCTGAGGAAACTAAAACTCGCAGATATACTTCTACCGCCTGGATCTGTGTCCAAATGCATCTTACCAAAGCTCTAGCAGACTCGGTAAATCTTTTCCACGACGACTTTCAATTGATACAATCATTAGATTATGAGCACATTCCTTTTCGCTATAGAAAGTGCCATGAGCATGGCCATCTCTTCAGGGACTCTCCCCTCAATCTCCAATCCAAACCCCCTGTAAATGATCTCAGCAAAGACTCAGAAGGTTTCACCAAAATCCCTAATTGCCGCCGCCATGCAAAGAAATCCACTATAGCCCCTGACAGCTCCAAAAAGCTTGATTCCCCAAATAGATTTACGATTCTCACCTCCCACGATCCTTCAGAGAATCCTCCAGCTTCACCCCAGCTAACCCTGCGCCTCCTTCTCCCTCTTGGATTTCCAAACTTTCTCTGCCATCATATGATTCTGATCCTTCAAGCCTTCCCAACCCCCTCTCACATGAGAAATTGGCACTAGAGATTGCCACACAATCTTCTTCAATGGAACTAGATGTAACTCTAGCCCTTAGCACTCATGACAATACTCTCATGGAAGATCAAAACATGCCTTCAAAAATGGATGAAGATCCAGAGAGTATCAACTTGGAAGGTTTAGATATTCTCAAGCAAGAAACAGCTTGTAAACAGAAAGAGTACAACACAATTCCTCCATGGGATATCGAAAGGCTGGAAGGAGTTCTCAGTAAAGCTCAACATAATAAATGCTTAGGAATACAAGCAGGAATCCCATGGGATGGAAAGAAGATCTTAAAAGAAACAAAAAAAGAGGGCGCAAAACGGACCTGCAGAGGACTATCATCATAGGAGAATTACTGATGGAATCTGGGAGATTCCCTAAGTTGACAAAGTTCTACAAAACTCAACCCCATTGTTCCTCATGAAGCTTATTTCCTAGAATGTAAGAGGACTGAACAGTGCTTCCAAACACAGAATGTTAAAAAACATGATACAGCAAGAAAATCCCACTATAGTTTTTCTTCAAGAAACAAAAAGCAACAGTACCATCATAGAAAAGGTTCTGAGAAAGATCTGGTCAGGCTGTAGCTCAGTCACAGTGGATGCCTTAGGCGCCTCGGGAGGACTGGCAACCATTTGGAATCCACAACTACTCACTCTCCAAGACTTCCACACATCTCATTTCTTCATCCAAGCCACCTTCCATCTCATAGGAACAAATATTCACGGTCATCTCTTAAATGTTTACTTTCCACAACATTTAAATCAGAAACTGGCACTTCTGGACACTCTTATAGCTCCTAACTTAAACATGCAATTTTCGCTATGGATTGGAGGTGGCAATTTCAACATCATCAGAGCTCTGGAGGAAAAAAGTGGCAGCAGATAGAGACTAGAATGGGATAGTATTGGCTTCCGTAATTACATTAAAAACAACCATCTTATGGACATTCATACTTCAAATGGAGTCTAAACTTGGACCAATAAACGAAGCGGATCCCAGCACATTGCTTCAAGGCTGGATCACTTCCTCATTTCGGATAATGCTATACACCTTGGAGGGGATTTTCACGCTTCTATCGTGCCTCAAGGAGGATCCGATCACTTGCCCATTATGCTACAATGGATGCGCCCAGGCACAAAAGGCAGCAGACCCTTTCAATTTGAGGCGTTTTGGTTCACCAATCCCAACTTCAAAACAGTGGTTAAGGAGGCCTAGAAAACCTTCAAACCCTCTCAAGGGGCTAAAATGTTCCAGTTCCAACAGAAATTAAAAAACCTCAAACAGGTTCTCAAAAATTGGAATCATACCCAGTTCGGCAATATATTTGAGCAACAAAAAAAGCTGGAGCAGCAAATGTGCTCTTTACAACAGAAGATTATCATGGAGGGGTGAACAGAAGATAGGGAGCACCAGGAGTAGATCCTCTGGACTGAAATTGAAACACGCAGACAGTAAGAAGAAACCTTGTGGTGGCAGAAGTCCCGCATTCGATGGCTTAAGGAGGGGGAGAAAAACA
>Ga0115851_101623_pt1 | contig 11949 bp, 14 predicted proteins | sample InSIn2gowninarea_FD_83865 | JGI IMG/M metagenome (GOLD analysis project Ga0115851, IMG submission 83865)
ATTGATCGTAGGCTAGGTATGAAGTACAGGGAGTTTGAGGTTGATTTTTTAAGGTTTTTGTTGAATCAAAGGGAAAGGCAATTTTGGGTGCGGGGATGAGACACAGTTTTTTGCAGAGGACTATTTGGGGCAAGGTAGGCAATTGTATTGATGCTTTTAAAGGAAATGAATGGGTATATCTTACTGGTGAGGAACTAAGGAGAGCAATAAGCTTTCAAGGATTCTCCTTAAATAGATGAAAACATGGAAATTCAAACAAATTCAAAGGCAGAGCATAACAATCTATGGATTCTACCTCAACACTTCATTTGTTTAATTGCAGAAGATGAGAGAAGGAAAATGATACACATAACAACTTACAATAATAGAAAGAAGCACACCATCAGCACATAAAGCCACATGGATCCCAAACAATGCTGCAAAACCCTAGTTTTTCCTTAGCCAAAAATGCAGAGATAGAATGTACAATAGAGTGCCAAGATTTTTCGAAGAGTCCAACCCTGAAAATGACTTAGAACTTACATAATATAGGCAATCCAACCTATTCCCTTGCCTCTAGGGGTCCAGCTCGTCATTCTAGGAGCCGTTTCAACCAATTCTAAACAAAGCACTACAATCTAGGCAGTCAAAACAACTTGCCTCTATAAGGTGCTACCATGTAAGGTGTGTGCTTCCAACGCATTGAAGCGGAGAATCCTGGTTGGTAGAGAGGGGAGAATCCTGCGGATGGATAATCATTTGAGGGGAGGCTCGATGGTCCTTTGTTCGAGGGGAGGATTGTTGGGTATACGAACAAAGTCCCACATTGATTAGAAGTGGGAAGGATCATGGGTATATAAGGATGGACAAATATCTCCATTGGTATGAGGCCTTTTGGGGTAGAGCCCAAAAACAAATCCATGAGGGCTTAGGCCCAAAGTGGACAATATCATACCATTGTGGAGATATGTGGTGTCCAGAGTCCTTACAGGTAGGAAACTGATTCATTCATTAAATTTTCACTCTTTGGTGAATGAATCTTCTAGAACAAGTAACTAAGTGTCAAAATTACATCATGTTCAATCAATTACATCAAGAGAAGTCAAAAAATACATCAAAAATGAAAACTAGTCAAACTGGCCGAATTTCTGAGCTGAAAGATGAAAAATTAGGCAAAAAACCTATATGCACCGCGCTGATTTCTATATGAGCCATGCTACTTTTCTGCTGATTTTGAGGCAGTTTCTGAAGTCTAAATTGAGCTTAGGTTGTCTTTCTAGAAATCCCTGCCTGTCTACTTTCCAACCCAAGTGGAATTTTCCAATTTGGTGTCCATTTGCCCCTCCAAAAGTGCATTCTCCCAAGATTGCTTCCTGTGTCAAAATAGGGGCAGTGAGGTCATTTTTTGCATGTTCTTTGACCATTTGGGGACCCAGAACTTGCCCAAGTTTCTTGTCCAAGTACCAAAATTCATGATTTCCCATGAAAAATCCAAAAATGCAAGCCATTTGTAATTTGGAGCTCCCAATCCTATGCGTCGCACAAGGTGCGCGGCGCATATAGGGAAAAACCCTGTTTTTTAACACAAAAATTTCCAAAATCACAAAAAATGCCCTAAATTTCTTGAAATTTGGGCTGGAGCTTCCTTATCAAGTGTGATGTTGGGCTAAAGAGGCCTCGGCCAAAATCTAAAGACGATCAAGTTCCCTTTGCCTCTTTTGCTTCCTGATTGCCTTCTTCAAATTTGCCTTTAGATTCCTTATCCGTGCCTTGCAAACTTTTTTCTGTGCCCTGTAGTGGACAACCATGTGTCTCAGCAATGCATTATCTCTATTGGCCTTGTTCAGCCACTTCTCCAAGTAAATGTTGACTCTCTCGAGATTAGACTCTCGATCCTCATTGATCTGCCGCTCTAGAGAAGTTAACTCAATCCTCCTATGTCAGGTAGCTTGGCGATTCTCACGAATGTTCTGGAGCTCCATGATTGCATGCTGGGCTTAAAGCTACTTATTTCTCTGCTCTGGCTAGCTGATGTTCCATTTGGCCATCTCCAACTAGATTTCCAAGGCTTGAATGTCTGTTTCTTGCTCCTCGGTAATCCTTCTATATTTGGTCTTCTTTGAATCTGTAGCTGTCTCATCATCATGAACAAGAACAAAACCTGATGGCTCACCTGAAGGCCCCTTCTTATGCTTGGGCTTCTTGCCCTTGTCCTGTACCTATGGTGTTGATGTCGGAAACGAGGCCCCTTCCACGCCAGGTGGAGATAACATTCGCTTTGCTGCTGCAAACAAAGGTCTCGTGCCTTTCGGATAGCCTTTCTGATATGTAATAAAAACAGGCCTGGTCTCATTACGCTCATACTACTGAGAAGGTTCACCCTCGTGTTCCACTTCTGATACTCTTCGTGAAACTTTGAAAAAATCACGAGAGATAAAATCATACCAAGTGATGCCCTGCAATCCAAGTTGATGAACCACCAAAATCCTTATCAGAGAAAAATGATAGACACTGTTAAGTTGCTGCTGAGGGGTTCTATGCTATATAAAGGTGGTCATCCTCTCTATGTTCCGACAAATAAATATGGAATGTTCATCATCCGCACCCTGGCGAAATGCATGAGCAACCTGATGTGATAAGCATAAAGACGAGAGAATCGTCCCTCATAGCTGAAATATTTCATGATCAATTGCATGAGTGGAGCATATTCATCTTTCAGGTATTGGAATGGGAACACTCTCTTAATCTGCCTCAAGAAATTGGCTTTGATGTATGGCTCATAATGTTGTCGGTCAATCTGTTATTTCTTGTGCCATAGTTCACCAATATTCGGTATACCTATTGCTAATGAAACAGTTTCTGGTGTAAGTGTAAAGGTAACACCAACCAAGATATCTTGATCTCCGTGAAAGTGCAAGACAAAAAGACAAGCCAACTCCTGATGAAATTGGACCTCTGCCACCTTTTGACAAAACTCATAGCAAGACTGATGCTCAAAACACTGCATAGCAAGAGGACAATCATGCAGTTCTATAAGGGTGATTGGTTCTTCCCTGACATGTTTGCCACATTCACGAGGCCTCCAGGGTTCCTGTTCTCTCAAGGGAGAATCAATTTGGGTTTCTGCCTCATATTCAAATGAATGACCTGATGACATCACTGTTGATATACAAACTGCCTTGAATGAATGCTGATGTATGAAACTGTTGTATACAACTGAATGCAGACTGCTCTTTTCGATATAAACAATGTTGTAACCAAGGGGAAAACAAATGTAACCAGGAAATATTAGGAAGGGGAAAATATCAGGGAATTAGGGAATATTGAACTAAAATTTAATTAGGGAGAGGAGGGGAAATCTATATATGAGAATAGGGTTTTAGGGTTTGGGATATTGAATACGGTTGAGGAATTTTTTGTAAGGGTAAGGGATTAGGAGTTGAGGGTTGTAGTGTATGATTGATGACGGGATTGATGAGTTTAATGGAGAGGGTATGAAATGAGGAAACAAAAGGGAAACGGGGAAGGGGAAAAAATCCTTCGTGACAAAACAATGTTTTAAAAAACCACAGCAAATTTCCTTACTTTAAAAGGGAAGGTCCAAATTCTTGTTTCAACGACTATCATCCATAAACCACTCACATTCATCACCAAATTTAAAGCAACAACATTGGATGAGGGCCTACCTGGCAAATTGATGCAAGGTATGGGTGATTTGGTGAGTTTCCAGGCAAGTTTTGGGCTTTAATCTATAAGTTCTGTGCTCATTACCCAGTGTGTCACACACTCTATATGCATCGCATTGGTTCAAGTTAACACTGGGCGGAAATCCTATGTGCGTCGCTCACACTATATGCGCCGCACAGGTGAACTATGAACTAGTCTTCACCAAAACACACAAATTTGACTTGAAACACTTTTCTACAACCTTGGCATGCAAAATGGCTTGAATCTTCATTGGAAAACATTTATATAGACATCAATTTGATTTTTGTTTATCCAATAACCCACTTTGTAATGTTTTGCAATTGACACTTTTTCACAATTAATAGAAATTTGACCTTTTTGTTTCCTCCTTAATTTCGGTTGAAATAATGAATTTCTTGGCAGTTTTTTGCAGGGATATCTAACATATGATCTGGCAAAGGAGACTAGGGCTGCGCCTGGAGATTTCGAGAACTAAAAATTTTTAAAAAATTATTACAAAAACGAAATGTCGACTTATCTTCAAAACAGAGTTCTGAAGAGAAGTCATAATCAATCCATATGACGATAAAAATCTTTGAAATAACCACTTATCAGGGACCTCCCTCTGGCCTGCTGGCTTTATTAGACTTTGTCATAGACCAAATTGACTAACCCCAAACCTAATGACTAAAATAACTATTATGACCTAGAAATTGAAACAGGACTGCAAATGATTTTTCAAGACTTGAGTTCTATGAACAGACCTGAGCCAGCAGTGCCAAGGATGAGGAGGATGAGTGACACAAGCCCTTCTGTCAGATTTATGGCATGCTCCTAACGAAATGCAACTGATCGAAATCAATGAGACACCTAATCATGAAATGCAGAAAAGAGTTTTGATCTCTGATGGAGGGATGACCAGACTGACTGTAACAGATAATATAGTCTAATGGATCTATATTAAACAGAGGTTAAAAGAAAATGAAAATGTAGAAAGTTAAACTCAGAAAATTAGTTTTGTTGAAAAATTCAAAGCTTGATTGTATGCTCATTAAATGATGCAACCTAGTCATCCGACTGCTTTAGAAATATTCTCCATGATTTTATCTATCTAACGAGCCATCCTACTCCTCATTTGTACAAGTAAAACTCAAATTATGAGCTTCCAAAATTGAAGTGTGAAGATTGCCAGAAATTTGGAAAAAGAATTGCGCTCTCTAAAATTATGAAATTTTAATTAAAATGCAATCTAAATTTAATCACAATTATTTCTTAATTCAAACTAATTTATTTGTAATTACAAAATTAAATTCATTAATTTCAAAATAATTATATACATTTAAAATAAAATTTAATTAAAAATTAAAATGGATTAAAAATTAGTTAAAAGTAAAATTATATTATATTAAAAAATAATTAAATTATATAAAAAAATATAATTATAGTTATAATTAATATACAATAAGAAATGGCATCGTGGTAGCCATGAGATAAACTAAACCATGACCTAAACTCTGACAACATCTACAAAGTTGCAAACTAAGAGGGTGGCAACCAGGTCAGAATGATAGAGAAGGAAGGGTGGGGAGAAATCACCTCCTATTGAGACGGGGCAACAGGTGACGCCAGAGCACAAGCAACTTGAAGCTAATAGGAGATAAAAAAATGTCAGGACCTGTCCTCGGCGTTCCATGGAAAGCATGCTACAGAGGAAAATGTCTGTCATGTGCAACAAAGAAACCGAGATTCGTCATCCCGATCAAGAAACTGTAGTGATACAGAAGTTGCATGAAAGGCCATGCGCTAATATGTAAGTTCATTGGAGTCTGGCCGAAGAAGAGAGACCTCACTAAATTGATACAATAAAAATGGCAACCCAAAGATCATATCGAGCTCAAGCTGGGAGCTAGAGGCTTCTTCACAATAATATTGTCAAACCTACAAGATAAAGAAAACACATTTGAAAATGGTCCTTAGTTTCATTATAATATTGGCTTGTTTATGAGGTATTGTGAAGAATGTTCTGATCTAGACAAGGAAAAATTTATGGCAGCCCTAGTTTGGGTTAGATTATTTGGTCTCCCAATGGATTTTTGGGAGCCATAAATACTAGAGGGCATTGGAAATATGATATGAAGATATTCATATGTGAGAATATGTGTATACATGAACATAACTGAACCTATACCTGAGTCAATGGAACTAGAATATCATGAAGAGGTGTGGCAACAAACCCTAGACTATGAACACATCCCATTCAAATGCCGTAGATGTCATGCGTATGGCCACCTATTTAAGAATTGTCCATTGAACTTGTAGGAGGGAGAGAACATGCAAATGAAATAGAGGAAACCTCAAGAAGATAAGGAAGGTTTTCAATAAGTTAAAAGCAAGAGGAGACAAGCAAAAGAAACTCCAAGCATAGGTAAAAAGGAATATCAAACTCAACCGAGAAGAATGAACAGCTTTGAAGCACTGCAGGGAGAAGAATAGGAATAAAATGAGGTCCAAACTATGGATTATCAGCAAAAAGAAAAGTGGAGCAGTTCAAGTCAAGGCAAACTGAACCCCAAGAGGAAAGCTCAAAGAGAGCCGGTAGATAAAGAGGATAAGGAGGATAGGGAGAGGATGCAAAACACCATTAAGGAAATTGACCCAAGCAAAGGAGAGGAACTAAGTATGGAATAAGAGGTGTTCAAGAAACTACTAAATAAATGGAGACAATTAGATGAAAGATTTATACCAAAAGGCCAAAAAAGACTATACAGAGAGATATTCAAATAGTATCAAGCTAAGCAAGGATAGGGACAAGTGGAGATGGCACAACAATTGGGGATGCATCAGGAAAACCCCCAAGAATACTCAAATAAAAAGAAAAGAGGAAACAAAATAGGGTGGAGAAACCTATAGGAATCCATACTAATTATGGGAGAAATGTCAGTGAATATAGGCAGGGTGGTACCAATATCAGTGGTATACCAACAAATAAACAAAGTGCCTTAATGATAATTACATGGTGGAATATAGGAGGCCTCAATAGAAGAGTTAAATAGAGACACTTAACTGAGAGAATATGATAAGAAAAACCCCAATTCATGTTGCTACAAGAAATAAAGATTACAGGAGGGAAAATTGAAGAAATATTAAGTAAAACAAAACCACGGTATGAATGCATGGCTATAGATGTGAGAGGTAGTGCAAGCGGAATTGAAATATTGTGGAACCAAACAGAGATCACAGTGAATTACTAGATAGGCATGAGTAGAATCCTCACGGGGTAGTTTATCCTCATAGGAAATAAAGAATGTTTCCTAGTCTCTGCAGTATACGAACCTCACATACCAGTGGAAAAGGAAAATTTCCTGCATAAAATAAAGACGTTGCACCAACTACATAAAGAAAATCTTTGGTTATTAGTAGACAACTTTAACTTGATAACAACAATTAAGGAGTAAAAAGGGGAACTATAAAGACAAGAGCCGAAATAAATAAATTCAAAGATGTATAAGAAGAAATAAATTTCGTGGATATCCCAATAATAAATGGAAAATATACGTGGAATAATAAAAGGGGAGGAAGCAGACACATAGCTTCAGGTCTAGACAGATTCTTGGTTACAAAAAACTTCATTAGCGAAGGTGTATACTATGAGGCTACAATTCTACCATGTCTGGGGTTAGACCACTGGCCTATTAAACTACAAGTAGAAATGAAACAAGGAAATCGAAATAGAAAATTTAGGTTCGAGGCCTTTTGGCTAAGAGAACCGGCCCTCGTAGAAAAATGGAGTGGTGGAATGGGAGTGAGAAAGAAGGGAGAAATCTGATGCACATATTTCAACTCAGACTTAGGGAACTAAAAGGAAAAATAAAGAAATGGAACGAGGATGAATTTGGAAACATACATTAGGAACAAGAGTTGATCCAAGAAAAGATGAAGAAAGTACAACAATAAATTATCAATGAAGGAAAATGTGAATTGCTAATGGAGGGGGAAGGGTAGCTGATTAATAAAATGGAGGAAAGGATACAATAAGAAGAAATATTGTGGAATAATAAATCTAGAATTCAGTGGTTAAAGGAAGGAGAACGAAATACAAGGTTTTTTCATAAAGCAATGATCCAGCATAGGCAAGAGAATAGGATATTTTCCCTAGTAGACTAGAAAGGAAATCGACTTACCCAAAATGAAGACATGGAGAATTTGTTAGTGGAGGAGTTCAAAAGGCTAATGACAGAACCTAATATAAGTAGGGAGGAGAATATAAACAAAATAATATAGCACATTCCCAATCTAGTGAGTAGAGACCAGAACATGGCCTTGTTAAGATAAATATCAAAAACAGAGGTAGAATAAGTCATAAAAAATATGGCTAGAAACAAATCACCAGGGCTAGATGTATACAGAGAATAATTCTTCTAGGCAACATGGCCATTCATGCGCAAAGTTATAGTGAAATTAGTTGAGGAGTCCAGACGCAAAAAAACGAATGCACTTGGCCATGAACTCCACATTTCTGACCTTGATTCTGAAGACAGATCATTTGGAAGAACCACAAGGGTTCAAACCAATAGCACTTTGTAATGTCATATACAAAATCATGGCTACAATTATGGTCAATCGCTTAAAACCTATATTACCTAGATTAATATCTCAGGAAAAGACAGGGTTCGTTAAAGGAAGGCAAATAACAAATGGCATAGCCGTGGTACAAGAGGCAATTCATTCATTAAAGATAAGAAAAGCAAATGAATGCTCGTTAAAATATACTTGTCAAAATCCTATGATCGACTAAATTGGAATTATCTACAGGGAATATTGAAGGCATTCATCTTTTATGAAAGAAGGATAAGTTGGATAATGTTGATGTTATCAACTCAAGTCTTGTTAATTCTACTCAACGGATCACCCACAGAGGTGTTTAATGCAACTCGAGGGCTCAGGCAAGGTGACCCACTTTCACCATTTCTATTCATCGTGGCAGCAAAAGAACTTAGATGGTATATAAAGGAGAAAGTTCAAAGAAAATAGTACACTGGCCTCAGACTATGGGGGAATGATATACCATTAACACACCAGAAATTCATAGATGACATAACGATGTATGGGCAGGCATCTGTCAAGGACGCCAAAAGAATTATGGAAATTCTTATGGACTTCACTAGTGTTTCAAGGATGGAAATAAACAAAGAAAAGTCTGATATATTTTTCTTCAACAGAACAGCACCTTTACAAGCTCTCTTAACAAGAATAATGGGATTTTGAATAGGAAATTTTCACTTCAAATACCTAAGAGTCCTGCTAAATGATCAACAAAATATAGTGGCAAACTAGAAACCCATGTTAGGAAAAATCCAAGGAAAAATGTAGAATTGGACATTCATATCATTGAATATGCCAAGTCGCGTAATATTACTGAGATCAATGTTACAATCTATCACAATTTACCAACTAACTAGTCAAGTAATGCCAAAAAGAGTATGCAAAAATAGGATTGACATCTTCAAAATTTCTTGTGGAAAAGGCCTAGAATGGAAAAAAATGGGCTCTTCTATCATGGAACTGGCTAAACAAACACCTAAAATAAGGAGGAATAGGACTTTGAGATCTATACATTCTTAATGAGGTCATGGGGGAAAAGTTATGGTGGAGATGGATCTAGGGAGGGGTAGACGTATGGAAACAATTATGGGAGAGGAAGTATAGCATGCCAAGATGAACAAAAGGGAATTTGAGACCCCAGGACAACAAGAAAGGATCAACAATATGGAACCTAGCATTAGACAACAGAAATTTTATCAAAAACCATAGTTTATGGGAAATTAGAGGAGGAGACAAAGCCAAATTCTCGGAAGAAGTGTGACAATAGAGAGAAGAACTAATGAGTAAAGCCTGAGCAAGAAGAAGTCTACTAATATACCGATATCCATGGAGAACAAACAGTTAAAAACTTTTGGAGCATCGATCATGGAGAATACTAGAGAAAGTGGAAACAAAAACAGGGCTGGTCAGAATCTCCAGAAACGCCCAAGTGGAACTTATATGAGAATGAGATGGCAAATCGGAAAATTGCAAAAGAAGATGGGTGAGGCATACTCAGATGGGGATACAAGATTAAATGGATGTTCACAATTAAAGAGGGTTACCAACTACCTAAAGTATCCCCTATGTGCCTCAGGAGCCACCTCGCCATAACTATATTCCTTTTGCCTTCTCCCTTACCAAGTTCTCTCTTCTTTCCCTGGCCTCCCTCCTTCCCTCTCTGCACTCTCTTCAAAGGCATTTCTTTAACTTTTGCTTCACTCTCCCTTTTATACTTGTTCTTGACCCATATAGTGTTCTAGGAAACCCTAGTTCCAACTCTTTCTAAGTTTTGACTTTCCTAGGTCTCTTTCCCTACTACCACTAAAATTGGCATTACTGTAATTCTGATCTTAAGGAAATGGAGGAATACATAACATAGACTTGAGTTGACGTAACTACATCCACTAGCCTAGTTCCTTGTCCTTCGTCCACCACCATTCACTTCTCTTACCCTCTCTCTCTCCTTTTGCCTGTAACATCTTCTTTCTCCCTTACCTTTTGTTTTAAATTGTTGTCCATGTTGCCTTTCATAACACCTCCAGCCTGTCCTCCTAATTTTCTCGCCACCCATTTCTTCATTCCTACTCCTCGGAAGGATGACCCTTTGGTGCTTTCAACTTTGTCCCTCATTAACTCCCTCATGCCTCTGGATGCTCCTGCCATGTGTTCTTCTCTATACTCTTGCCACTTGCTAGCATCAACTTGCCTGCTCTCTCCTTGGTCCCCATGCCTTCCTCTTTTCCTTCTCTTCGAAACCACACATGTCTTCTTTCGGGGCTTTCTTCCTCCCTACCCTATCCTTTTACCCACCCTTCTTATAGTCCTCTTCCCCTGCATCTCAATGTGTTCTCTATCCTTATGCTCGAGTGGTTGATTCCTGACATCTCCACTTCCCATCACCACTAGCCCACCTCCTCTTCTCTTTCACACCCTGATCGGGGGTTCTCCTCTTACTCGTCTTTTTCTAGTATTTCCACTAGTTTCTTCGTTCCCTCCATTTGTAATAACTCTTGTTCTTTTATATCTAGGTTTCTACGTACCTGGCAGCATCCCTAGCTTACAAGATTGTCGCTGCCATGTTTCCCATCCTTTAGACATGTGTTGGGATAATGTATCCTATCTATTGAATTAGCTTGCTAATCTCTTAGACCAACCTTGCTGTCCCCCAAATTTGGCTGATTTTTTCCCAATGTGTTCCTTGCTAGAGCTTCTTCACCATATCTATCGACATTTTCAAGTATCCTTCCACCTACAGTGTTTGGAATCTTTCTCTTACCACAATTTCCAATCCTCTCTTCAGAGCATGAAGCTCTACTTCATTATTTCTCTCATTTTCACAGTCCATAGCATATAATCTGTGTGTTTTCCCTTTTTCATCTCTGAATAATCATCTTGTCCTCACCACCTAAGGGGTCCCTTTTGTAGCTTCATCGAAATCAAGTTTGAAGAATTCTTTCTGAGGACATTTATAACAATTTGCAGAATCTCCATTAGGGATATGATGCTTCCGCAAGGAGGCATTTAGCATACTGGGTTTCAAATTCAAACCTTTCATTAGTCTTTCTTCCTGTGAATTTATTTTCCAATCCTCCTCATACCATTTCCCTACCAATATTGTCTCTCTTATGTTTTGCAGTATCTGTTTCCATCTTTCTTCTTTAGTTCTTCTTTCTTCTCCGAAGATCATATTATTTCTTTCCTTCCATATTTCCCACAGGACAAACCCTAATGATAATCTCCAGGCTCGATTCAAGATTGTATTTTGGTAAGGTTTTTTTGCCAATTATCTATTGTTGTTTTCATGTTGTTTGGATTCCTATCACTTACTCTAAAGAGTTGATTATGGTTTTTCCATAGTTTATCACTGTGTCCACAAGAATTGGTCATGTGCACCATTGTTTCTGCTTGTTCTTAACATAAGTCACATATTGAGGATCCTTGTAGCCCTTTTTTTTACAATTGATCCCATGTAAGTTCGTGCCCATGGCAGAGGATCCACATGAAGAAGGCAAATTTTGGCCATGTCTTTTGGTGCCATATACTTTCCTAGGTTTGTGTCTCTTGTTGCATAACATGTTCTGCTTGTAGTTGATAACCCTCTTTAATTGTGAACATCCATTTAATCTTGTATCCCCATCTGAGTATGCCTCACCCATCTTCTTTTGCAATTTTCCGATTTGCCATCTCATTCTCATATAA
>Ga0115851_101624_pt1 | contig 11947 bp, 10 predicted proteins | sample InSIn2gowninarea_FD_83865 | JGI IMG/M metagenome (GOLD analysis project Ga0115851, IMG submission 83865)
CCATTGTGTTCTAAGTGCTAAAAAAAGGGTTTCAAGCATCTCATCCCAACTCGGCACGATATCCTCCAAAGGATGTGTTAGCACTCAGAATGAACCCCAAGGATGAGAAGAGGAAATTCTGAGGTAACCACAAACCAAGATTTTAATCTAGCATCTAGCCATGCCAGACCAGAGAGGGCTCTCTATTTTCCAACTAAATGTGGCTGAAATAAATGAATCTTAGGCTAGCTATGAAGTACGGGGATTTGATTTAAAGTTGAGGGTCGAAAGCAACAAGAGAAGGGACCATTGGGCTATGGAATTGAAGCTAGTTTCTGCTGGCAAACTTGGGGAAAAGTAAGTGCAATGTTCAGCTAGATAAAAGATGTAAATGAGAGAAGGAAAGAGGATAAGTCCTGCTGCACTGTAGGCATCAATCAAGGGATGGATCTACAATGGCAGCATTAGAAGAAAAAGAAACACCGGGTTACTCAACAGAGCATCTAACAGAGGATGGATTCTACAAAGATAACCACTACATTTAATAACAAAATCATTGCGAAAGGAGAATTGTGCACGGATTGATTCCTAACACCTCACTTAGATAATGATGTAACAAGAATTATCATAAAAAACAAAGTATGTAAGTGAATTTATGAGAAAAACAAACACATGATGGACATTAAACACTGTGATGGATCCCAAATCTAAAAGACCGAAACTACTCCATTAAAAATAATATTCAGGAAAAGCTTTACACAGTCCAAAGTAGATTTCCTCTGCTAAAGAATTAAAACCACATTACACTATGAAATTCGTAAAATATATACAATTAGCTCATCCCTTTACTAAGGGAGTTGAGCTCAACCATCTCCCTAAAGATAGAAATAGTTACATTAAATTTGGACCGAATTTCTGACAATAGGGGTAAAAGATGAACTCTTATCTCTTGAACCATAACACTTGTTACAAAATTGAAAGAGGTTTTTGTAGATAAGTTCAGGTGTGGGAAAAACCTCTCTCAAATTTTGGAAATTTGTTTCCAGTTGCTCGGAATATGTGCCACATAGTAAACTCTAAAACTGGAAATCATTAAATCCGTAAACATGGGTTGTAAAGATCTAGTCAAATTTTCCAATTCACAACACCTGTGAATAAATGGAAAGAGGTTTTTGTTAAATTTCTTTTCATTAACAAAACCTCCTTGGTTTTCTCAAAATTACTTTCCATTTTTTGTAAACTGGCGCTGCCCTACAATGACTAAAACAGCAAAACAAATGCAAAATTTGTTTTGCTTTAATATAGGCTTCAAATATCACTGCATATCTCCCACGTAGTAACACTTGTGCCTAAACTGAAGGAGGTTTTTGTTATTTGTTATGTTATTGAAAAAATATTCTTTCACTTTTGTAAAATTCATGTCCATTACTTCATAAACTGATTTTGTAGTAAACTTGTCCCTGTGTGCAGCAAATGACCTCAAAACATGCTTAACCAAGAATCAATCATTCATTTTGATCATATCTTCTGATCCAGGAACTGGTTTTGGGAGTGTGATATACTGTTGGAAATATTTTTCTTAGATTATTTTAATGAACATAATTATGACATGTTCTTCACTGAAGATCATGTGCAAAACATCTCTGAAAACTAGACATAGTAAGAGTCCATTTTGATCCCTGGTGACAAGCTGTGAATACTAGAACTAACATTGGCCTTATTGGGGATGGTATCTCCTTGGAGGTATTAAGAACACCATAGACCAAGTGCCTTATCCATTGGGAAATATTTTCACAAACAGTTTCAAACCTGAACAACTTATACCAACCAAAAAAAACACACATACTACAACCTGTACATTAGGAAACTAAAAGAAATGCCGAAGACTGAAATGTTGCTTTGGGCAGCTTATTTATGTACAACCCTACCCTACTTTGATGAAAATCACTAGATAAAGTGATCTTGTAATTCCAAATTAACCAATAAAGAAATTGGGGCAACAATGATGCTAGGGAGTGCTTGAACTAGGACACAATTGGAAATGCTGACAACCATACATGCACAAAATGAGTTTGGCTATGTAAAAGACAATCTAGTTTGTCATTCAAACTAAAAAAATACTTCATATATGAAACAATAGGATCATAGAAACCAGACCATGTATGTTGCCCTAACTCCTTGACATATGCTTCCAGATGCAAACTATCAATGCAAAAATCTACAGGTAGCCCTATTGTTTCTTGCTTTCACGGAGGGAGAGTTTCCCAGAAACTTTTGGGATATTGGAATTCATATGACTTAATTTGACATCTATATACTCAATATCCTTCTTAAATTTTTCAACCACTAACTCAAAGAAACTAATTTTATTGTTAAGAGGAAACTTCATAGATCTCAAACATTGAAGCACGGTAATGAAAAATACCTCATCTATTTCAATATCCACTAATTGATCTCTAACTTCTTTAAGAACTTCAAAACACACAGGGTTTGCCACATACCCTACCATATTATTTTAGTACATGAACGGATCAGCGAGCGCTAGAATCTCTAAATTGAGTTGTAGTTTCGAGGTGAACGTTTCATCCTTCATATGTGTTTGATCTCTATCCACTGTCAGTAACTAGATCTACAACTTGAACGATATTTCTTGGAGAAGATTTGCCACCCCATCCCCGAAAACGGTGCAAATATGTTAGCACTCAGAAAGAACCTCAAGGCTGAGAATAGGCAATTCTGGGGTAACCACAGAACAAGATTTTGATATGGCATCTAGCCCTTCCATACTAGATAGGGCTCTCTCTTTTCCAACTCAGGATGGATCAAATAAATGAATCTTATGCTAGCTATGAAGTACGAAGATAATAGCAAGAGAAGGGATCATTGGGCTATGGAATCGAGGCTAGTTTTTGCCGACAAACTTGGGGCACAATAAGTGCAATGTTCAACCAGATAAAAGATGTAAACGAGAGAAGGAAAGAGGAGAAATCCTACTACACTGCAGGCATCAATCAAGGGATGGATCTATAGTGGCAGCATTAGAAGAAAAAGAAACATCAGGTTACTCAACAGAGGATGGGTTTTGCAAAGATAACTACTACATTTAACAGCAAAATCATTGTGAAAGGAGCATCATGCATGGATGGATTCCTAGCATTTCCCTTAGATAATGTTGTAACAAGAATTAGCAGAAAAAACAAAGTATGTAAGTGAATTTACAAGCAAAACAAACACATGTTGGACATTAAACAATGTGATGGATCCAAAATCTAAAAGACAAAAATTTCTCCATTAAAAATAATACTCAGAAAAAGATTTACAAAGTCCAAAGTAGTTTTCCTCTACTGAAAAATTAGAACCCCTTTACACTCTTAAATTAATAGAATATATACAATTAGCTCATCCCTGTACTAAGGGAGTTGAGCTCAACCATCTCCCTAAAGATAGGAACAGTTACATTAAATTTGGAATGAATTTCTGAAAATAGGGGTCAAAGATGAACTTATATCTCTTGAACCAAAATACCTATTACAAAAATGACAGAGAGTTTTGTGGATAAGGTCTTGCTTGAGAAAAATCTCTCTCGAATTTTTGAAATTTGTTTCCAATTTCTCGGAATCTGTGCCACAAAATAATCTCTAAAACATGAAATCATGAAATATTTAAATCTGTAAAAATAGGATGTAAAGATCTAGTCAAATATTCCAATTCATGACACTCGTGAATACAATTAAAGAGGTTTTTATTATATGGCTCGTGGTTGACAAAAACCGCCTTGTATTTCTCAAAATTACTTTCCATATGTTGTAAAATGGTGTCACACTTCAATGACTAAAACACTCAAACAAATGCAAAATTTGTTTTGTTTGAATGTAGGCTTCAAATATCACTGTATATCTCCCACATAGTAAAACCTGTCCATAAATTGAAGGAGGTTTTTGTTATTTGGTATGTTATTGAAACAAACCTCTTTCACTTTTGTAAAATTCATATCCATTACTTCAGAAAATGATTTTGTAGTAAACTTGTCCCTGTGTGCAGCAAATGACCTCAAAACATGTATAATCAAGAATCAATCATTCATTTTCATCATATCTTCTGATCCAGGAACTGGTTTTGGGAGTGTGATATACTGTTGGAAATATTTTTCTGAGATACTTCTGATGAACATGCTTATGATATGATTTTCATTGAATATCATGTGCAAAACATCTCTAAAAACCAGACATAGTAAGAGCTCACTTTGATCCCTAGTGACATGCTGTGAAGAGTGGAACTAATAGGATGATAAGGATATGTAGGGGCCTATGTGCCCCCAGTATGATATGGGGGTAATGGATATATTTTGAGTGGTTTAATCCAAATATGGAAGGAAGTATGCATGGTGGTGCATATCATCCCAAGGATAATCAGGGGTAGTCATGGCTTCCATGTTGTCCTCATCAAAATGGAAGATGGGCGGACGGGAGGAAGACTGACTACATGATGTGGTGGTGATAGCTAGTGCATCAACCTTAGAGATAAGGTTCACATACATATCATCTATAATGGTAGAGGATGAGCTAGTAGATGGAGGATCTACGGATGTTGAGACCTGGGATTCTATCGAAAGAGGTTCGATAGAAGCGTGTGCAGAAACCTCATAAAGGTTTTCTTATGAGATGTTAGCACCTAAATCTACCCTAGGCTGAAGGAAGGCAAAATTCAGGGTAACCACAAACCACTCTCAATCTGGTAGCTAGCCATACCAGAACAAGAGAGGGCTCTCTCCAAGTCACGCTCAGTGAATAGATAAGCAAAAAACAATTTGAGATGACTTATAGTGAAATATTGATCTTAGGCTAGTAAGTGAATAGGGATACAAGAAACAATTTTTATGAATTGCCAAGCTTCTGGGATGGCATGGGACCGACGGTCAGCAAAGAAGAGAGAATTTAATACAAAGGCATAGATTACTTCGTGAGGCAAGGCAGGCAGAAAGTGTAGCAATTTAGTTTGGAATGACGGAAAATGGAGAGATTGTTTAGGAGAGCGAAATGGGCATAGGAATATGAATCCTTTTCAACAGAAGAAAAACACTGAACATGAAATTTTCCCACAGGTAGAGCAATAAAATTGAATTCTACCTTATCTAACTCAGAAAATTTCACTGAAATGAACATGAATTGAATTATGAAACATAACGAAATACATATGAAAACATAAGAGACACATTTGCTACACTCACAACCAAAAGAATCTCATGAAACAAAGCCGTTGCCTTTCATTAATTCTCTTTCAAAAATATATAGTGAAGAAACAAAGTTTCTTTCCCACAGTCTCCCAGAAGTTACAAGCCAAAAATCCTTTGAAAATAACTTACATACAATATATAGAATGTGCCATGAAGAGATAGAACACCCAAGGGTTGGGGAGTGACTTGAATCATTACAAAATGGAGATGAAGAGCCAACCATCAGCTACAAATGCAGCGTTACAAACATGAAAAATGGCTTGGGTGACCGTTTTCCTTCCTTTTCCACTTGGATAGAAGCCAATCTAGAGAAAAAATGCCTTAAATTCTGCATTAGGTGCCAAAAAACTGAAGCGTAGATGAGCGGCCCCACATGGAGAAGTTGCGAATCGAAATTTCGCAAAACGAAAGCAAATTTGGCAATTTTTCCTCTGTGCGCCGTGTCATTTTTCTGTGCGCTACGCTACTTTGGGGCCTGTTTTGGGGCACTTGCAGGTGTCCAAAATGTGACCAAGTGAGCTTGTTAGAAATTCTGTCCTGTTTACTTTCTAACCCAACTAGAATTTTTGAATTTGGTGCTCATTTTCCCCTCCAAATCTTCATTCTCCCAAGACTGCTTCCTGTGTGTCAAAAAAGGGGCAGAGAGGTCATTTTTTAGGTGTTTTTTACCTCTTGGAGACTTAGATCCTACCCAAATTTCTTGTCTGAGCACCAGTAGTCATGATTTTCCATGCTGAATCAAAAAATTCAAACCATTCTTCATTTGGACCTCCCGATTTGCATAGGGAGAAAAACCCTATGTTTTGCCCAAAAATTTGTCATGTGACCAAAAATTCCCCAAATTTCTTGAAATTTGGGCTAGAGGTTCTCTATGGGGTGCTATGATGTGCCAAGGAAGCCTTAGCTAAGATTCTAAGCTGATCTTTCTCTTTTTCCTGCTTTTCCTTTCTTGTTGCTTTCCTCAATTTCGCCTTCAAACTCTTTATTCGGGCCTTTGCTCTCATGTTTCGTGCCCTGTAATGGAAAGCCATGTGCCTTAGTAGAGCAAGGTCTTTGTCGGCCTTGTCCAGCAGTCTCTCCAAGTGTATGTTGACTCTCTCGAGATTGGCCTCCCGATCTTCATTGATTTCTTGCTCCAATGATGTAAGCTCAACTCTTCTCCTTTGAGCAGCTTGGCGATGCTCACGAATGTTTTGCAGCTCCATAATCACCTGCTAATCCTCAAGTTGCTTGTTTCTCTACTCCAGGTACTTCATGTTCCATTGGCCCTCTTCAAGTAAAGGGATAAGGCCTCAATCTCTCATTGCTGCTCCTAGATGATCTCTTTGAGCTCTGCATTTGTTGGCTATGTATTGGTCTCATCATCATGAAGGAGAACGAATTCGGTCTCTCATTCACCTGATGGCCCTTCATCCTACATTGAATCCTTACCTCTACCCTACTCCTATGATGCTGATGTCAGAAGTGAGGCCCCTTCCACCCCGGGTGGAGATAACACTTGCTTTGCTGCTGCAAACAAGTGTCTACTGCCTCTCTGATAGGTGATGAATAATGGCATAGTAGCAGTCTCATGGCGCTCATACTGATGTGAAGGGCCACCCACCTCATGCTCTGCCTCTGATACTACCTATGGAGTGCTGAAGAAGTCACGAGAGATGAACTCCTCCCAAGAAATGCCTTGTAATCCCAACTGATGGTCCACCAAAATCCAGATAAGAGCAAAGTGATAAACACTGTTGAGCTGCTATTGAGGGATCTTATGCTGTATGAAATTTTTCATCCTCTCTATGTTCCCGCAAATGAAAAATGGGAGGTTCATCATTCACACCCTAGCAAAGTGCATGAGAAACTTGATGTGATAGGCATAAAGGCAAGAAAACCTCCCCTCACAACTAGAATACTTCATGATCAATTTCATGAGCGGAGCATACTCATCTCTCAAAAATATGAATGGGAAAACTCTCGTGAGCTGCCTCAAACAACTAGCCTTAATGTAAGGCTCATAATGATGCCTATCTATCTTCTTCTTCTTATGCCACTATTCTCCAATATTTGGTATGCCTATTGCCACTGATATAGTTTCGGGTGTCAATGTGAAGGTGACCCTGGCCAAGGTAGACTGACCTTCATGTAGGTGAAGTACAAAAAGATGGGCCAACTCATGATGAACTATAACATTTTCCACCCTTTGACAAAATTCAAAACATGATGGGGTTGGAAACATGACATAGCAAGAGGGCATGCTTGTAATTCAGTGAGGGTGTTTGGCTCATCCCTAACATGTTTTCCACTCCCATGATGTCTCCTGTGAGCCTGTTCTCCTGACGTTATATCACTGTGAGTTTCCACCTCATACTCGTATGAACCCTCAGATGCCATGATTACTATTTATAAACCGAATTTAGGCTGCCCTTTGATGATGGTGAAGATGGAGGTTGTTTTTATAATCTACCACCAAGGGGAACAACGAAACAAGGGAGTATTAGGAGGGGAGTAATGAAATGGGAATAAGGGTTGTAGGGAGAATTTTTTTTAGGGATATGTAGGGGTTTTTTGGTATTTTGATAGGGTAGGGTTTGGGTTTTTGGCAAGGTAATATTTTAGGGTTTGTATTGACCAATAGGAGGAGGGGAAAGGGAATATGAGTTTGGTAGTGATAGGGTATGATAATAGGAAAAATGCAATAGGGGAATAAAGAACAGGGGTAGAGTAGGGAAAATAAAACCTTGATAGCAACAACACAATGGCACAACCATAGCAAGATGGTTTCTTGGTGTCTTTTTGTGGTTGCTTTAAGAGTTTTGTTTCATTTCAATCATGGGCATAAAAATCACCATATCTTTATCCAATTTGATGAACAAGTGAGTTAATAGAGCCTACCTTGCAAATTTATGTGCTTCACAAAAATTTTTGAGGGAATTTGGCAAAGGCTGGGTGCTTTGTCTCTATGCGCCACGTGCAAAGCCTAGTCAGAAGTTCTCTGTGTGTGCACTGGGCTGGTTAGGAATTTGAACTGTAGGCGATCTTTGTGTGTACCTCGCCCTACGTGTGTGCCACGCCCCTGCCTGTGTGCACCGCGCCCCTGAAACTTCTTCAAAATTGCTCCAAATCGCGCAATTTCACACTGCATGACCTTACAATGCTTTACTTCTACCTTTTGATTGCACAATGACTTGGATTTAGGTGGGAGTTTGTATATGAATACTTGGAGGTCATGATTTAAATTTCTTTTTCAAAAAACCCACTTTTCTAATGTCATGTTTGACACCTTTTCAATGATTTTAAAACAACCCTGATTTTCACTTTTTCTTTGAAATTTTGGCTCAAACAATGAAATTTTCCACACTCTTTACAGGGATTTCATGACAGAGAATTTGGCCATGGAAACCATGACTGCACCTGAAGAAATCAACTGAAGACTCTTTTTTAAAATTTTGTCACCAATAGTACTATTTGACTTTTCTTCAAAACAGAGTTTTGAAGAACGGTCGAAGTTTATCAATATGACGATGGAACTCTGTAAATCATTACTTTGCAAGGGACTCACTCTGGCCTGCATGGCTTTACTAGACATATTTAAAGACCAAATTGATTTAATCCCTAGACCTAATGACCAAAAATGATTTTTGTCCGTTAAAGGACCAGACCTTGACTATCATGGACTCTGGTGATTATTGACACAAAGACCTAAGCCGGGAGGAGCCATACATGAGGGGAAATGACTAGCATGACCTTCTCCGTCAGATCATGGCATGCCCCTAGCAGAATGTAGCTGAGTGAATGGAGCAGGACACCTAAAAATGAAATTCATAAAGAGTCTTTATCTCTTACGGAGGACTGACCAGACCGACTCTAACACGAGGAACTCAAGGATGACGATAGGTAAAGGATATGTTCCATGGGTTTTGTCATCTTGACATCAGGGGGAGGGATCACGATAGTGGGATGAGAGTCCCCCTATTCTAGTTTACTAGTGGTACCATAATCCATGGGTGGAGGACTAGGTGTTCGACTATGAGTGGTCTTGTATTCGTGAAGCGCCTCAAGGAAATCAAGAAATTCATTGAGACGAGGGAAAAAATGGGAGTAATGACCATGATGATCACACAAGGCACAAGGGTGATTCATGCATAACATTATGAGTTTCTTGGGTGGACCTGGTAAGTTAACATGGACTTCAGGGATATTTGACTTACGGAATGTTTCATGAACCAAAGGTTTGAGATGAGGAAGCTTAGGAAAATTATTAGTGGCGTTCCCAACAACTTTACACAAAGCGCATGGAGGTGAAAACTTTGGGGGTTGGAGGAGCTTGGGGAGCCTTATCCTTAGGTTCTTTCCTCTTAGCCTTGCCCCTCTATTTGGATGCTTTCACAATAGGAGTGGGTTCTTATTGTGGCTCTAATGGAACTGAAGCAACGGAAGGGGCTGTAGGGACTGGTTGAATCGATTGAAGCATGATACAAATGATATGGAATATGTGTAACTACGGCCTAAGAGAATGTTATAATCCAAAGAGGCATCAATAACCTCAATTTTTACATGAACAACCTTTCCCACAAGGGTCATTGGACAGTTGTGGTACATGCCGACGGGATGGGAGGAGTGTCCGTCCCAAGCACGGAAAGTGATGGTGGAGGGGGACAACTCAAGTGACTTAAGTTGTTTCCAAATGGCAGCAAACATCACACAAGTGGATGTATCTTCATCAATAATGCATCAGGAGATGATGGCATTATGGACTCGAACTAGTATCTAGAATGCAATAGATGAGGGCAATGGGGGATGTTCTAATGTATCAACAGGGAAGACAATAAAATGATCATCATAAGGATCTACTACACCCAAGGCAGTTAGTATAGATTTTTTTTTGAGATGGGCATGATTGGAGTACTTCCAGCATCGACATGGAAACAGGTGACTGCGCCAAGTCGTTGACTATATTGTATGTATGGGAAGCTCGGTTGGAAGCTACGTTATGGCATAATGGTCCCTTTGGGATCTTGGGAATGACCTTGACTTTAGGTTGATGGATCTATAGTGGACCATTTGGTGTCTTACAAGGCCCAATAGATGCTTTAGTTTTGGATTCAGTGGTAGACGAAGTCGATGGCTTGTCATATTGACACGACCGAATTTGTAGGTTGATATCAGAGGGGTTAACCTCTTCATATTTCATCATAAGGATCTAGTAGTCACCAGGAACAAAGGGTTTGGGGGGATGGGCTTCTTGACCTAGTTGAGGTTGAGAAACAACAAATCTTTGCTGAGGGAAAGGATTTGTAAGCACTTTCAGTTGAGATGACGCAGGATTCTAAGGTGATTGTTGACCTCTAGAATTTTCTTGAGCTTCCCAAATTTGGTGCATTTGGGGTAAGAGAGGACACTCATGTGTATAACAGCCATGTACACCACAACATTCACAAGGATTTTTAGTACGAATAGCCTTTTTCTGCTTGGGCTGACTTCCCTATTGTTAGTTGTTTGTGTTAGGCTGGTTCCCCTGGGGTTCGCTAGTTTGGTTACCTTGATTACCTTGGTCACCCTTGTTACCTTTCCCCCCATTCTTTTTATTCAAATTTTGAGTCTCCTTCACCGCACATCATCACCATGTTTGGACCCACAACTGATGCAGGAACCAAACTTGGCATTGGCTCTGATTCTATCCTGGTAGTAACATCAAGCAAAATAGTCTCAAGTAGCCCCCATGCTCCCTTTTATGGCTGGGTTAAGTCTATTGTATTTTATCCAGTTGATAAACAACCCCATACACCATGATGCTGGTTGGCCTTTTATGCCGACTAAGATTCCCTCAGACATCCCAAAGTTTAAGGGTAATTCTGGAGAGGATCCTAACAACCATGTCCTATCCTTCCACATGTGGCGTTCGTCCAACTCCATTACCGATGACTCCATTCTTCTTCGGCTGTTCTAATGGATGCTCATTGGAGATGCTGAAAAATGGTATGTAGACCATCCCATCGCATCTCATTCCATTTTTGCGATGCTTGCTAAAGGGTTCCTTTCATATTTCTAGTTACCTCTCCGATACGACACTAGTACAGAGCTATTGACCTCATTTTTCCAGTCCTATGCCACTCGCCTTTCCTACCATGTTTAAGAGTGGCATCGAAGGAGGAGCACATGCCATGCCCCCCATTTTGAAGACCATGTCTATCTAGATTGGTTTCTTAGGAGCCCTTTAGCACCCATTGGAAAATATGTCACATCCCATTTTCCTCAGATCGAGGAAGAAGCTCTCCAAAAATCTCTAAGATATGACCTAATTTATGCGCAATCCGGTTATGTCTATACTATCATTCCAAACCTACCTCGTCTTAGAAGTTCCAGTGCACCAGGGGCATCTCACATCGCCAACGGTATCATTGGAACCCTTTCACATCCTTCACCATATACTCAACAAAATTATGGCTATTTGTAGGGGGGCACCAGTTACTCTAACACTCATGCCCCACCTGCTAGCAACATGTTGTTAGGATCCCAACCTGTCTACCAAATGGTTTCTCCCTCTTATGCACAACCAAGTGCTCCAACCCCTGAAGCATTGCAACCTCTCATGCATCCTCAGCCCCAAAAACCACTGCCCCCCTTAGGTTCAAGTGTTTACATATCAGAGTGTGACCAATCCTCAAAATTTGAATAAAAAGAATGGGGGGAAAGGTAACAAGGGTGACCAAGGTAATCAAGGTAACCAAACTAGCGAACCCCAGGGGA
>Ga0115851_101627_pt1 | contig 11939 bp, 13 predicted proteins | sample InSIn2gowninarea_FD_83865 | JGI IMG/M metagenome (GOLD analysis project Ga0115851, IMG submission 83865)
GTGTGAATCCTGTGGTGGTTTTCCAAGTAGTGTTATAGGCCCAAGTGGCCTCAACCAATCGATCTACCCCATTCACTTGGATTAGGGGCAACCTATTCAAACATGGCCCGGATCAGATTTTGAGGTGATGTGTCAGGGAAGAGGAAGTCTTTGAAGTCCTCTTAACCTGTCACTATGGACCTTATGGGGACCACTTTGTAGCAAAGAGGACTGCTTTCAAGATTTTGCAGGTAGGTTACTATTGGCCCACTCTTTATCAAGATGTCAGGAGATACATCAGCCAATGTGACTGATGTCAAAGGATGGGGAACCGATTCCAAGGGATGAGACGCCCTTGCAACCTCAAGTGAATTTTCAGCCATTTGAGAAGTGGGGCATGGACTTTCTGGGTCCTATCAACCTCCTTCAAAACAAAAGTCTTACATCATTGTGTACATGAACTACCTAACAAAGTGGGCAGAAAAAAATGCAATCAAAGCATGAACTGAAGAAAAAATAGCTAAGTTTCTAAGGGAAAATATCTTATACAAGTTTGGCTACCCAAGAGAGTTAGCCACAGATCAAGGGAGTCAGTTTACCTCCAATTTGATTGAAGACCTACTCACACACCACAAGATTAAGCATAGAACTTCCACCCCTTATCATCCATAAGAAAATGGATAGGTGGAAGTCACTAATAGAGCTTTGGAAGGGATTTTGACCAAGGTAGTGAGCAGTAGCAGAAAACATTGGGTAGATCGATTGGTTGAGGCCACTTGGGCCTATAACACTACTTGGAAAACCACCACAGGATTCACACCCTATTAGCTGGTGTATGGGAAGAAGGCTTTGTTGTCCATTGAATTTGAATATAACACATTAAGGATGGCAGCTTAGTTAGACCTAGATCTCAACCATGCACAGAGGGAGAGATTGCTTCAGCTAAATGGATTAGATGGACAGAGAATGCAGGCCCTTCTCCACTCAGAGGTAGGCCAGCTTCAAAGAAAAATATGGCATGATCGACACCTCAAAGAGAAACAATTTCAGCTGGGAGATTGGGTGTCGTTGTATGATTTGAGATACAAATATTTCAAGGGAAAGCTGAGGAGAAGATGGCTGGGATCATATACAGTAGAAAAATACAATGACAATGGTTCAGTCCTTATTCAGACCATTGATGAAGAAGCTATCTCGATGCTTGTCAATGGGCATCGATTGAAGATCTATAGGAAGCCCCTTTCGAAGCAAGAGTTCATTGAGACTCTGGGTAAATTAGTGTTGGCAGTGGAGTAGGTCCGTATATCCACTCCACCCACACGCTGAAACAAAAAAACAAAAAAAATAAAAAATATAGAGAAAAAAGAAAATGGAATAAAAGAGCCCTGGGTGAAAACCTCTTAGAGGCACCCAGGGCAGACAGTGAGGGTGAGAACCTCCTGGAGGTGCCCCAGCTATCTCCAAAAAAAAAAGAAGGAAAAAAAGAGAAATCTAAATTCTTTTGAATAAATTGCAGGTTGTAGGAGGGTCACACTAGAAGAAAGGACATGACCAAGATTCATGCACCCTTCGCAGTCCATCACCCCATCACTGCTATCCTTTCCCAATTCTTGGTCTCATTTGTTTTGAAATTTCACATCCTCTAGGAAACTCTGTGTTTTCTACAGGAGGATCCTCTTAAAATTACAAGAAGGCCAAAATCCATTGTAAAATAGAACCCGAGGGTTGGAAATTTGTTTAGGAGCCTTGTGAACCTCTTTGCCACCATCCATTGTCCTATTTTGCCATTGCATCCCTTTATACCTATATTTCCATTCATTTGATTCTATGTCCCTACACAACCACATACAACAACTATGTTTCTTTCATTCTACAAACAAAAAAGAAGAAGAGAAAAATGATGACAAATAAAGGAAGCAACATTTTTACACATTCCTACATGATATCTTCCTGCTGTGATTTATTTTCAGTTGAGACCCTACTCAAATATTAGCCTGAATTTCAAAAGAAGTAGTGATAGGAAATCCTATAAGATTCCTGTAGCGGCTGATCCCTTTGAACCACATACTCCAGAGACAGGGTCAGCGCAGCAAGACATATGAAACATGCAAGGAGTGATGTTTGAACGAGAGATCATGAAAACAAGCCAAGGCCGAGCATGCAGAGTGCAAGTAGCGACAACCACAAGGAAACGAAGTGCCAAAATCAAAAATATGCATGACACAACATTGACTGAGTAGTTAAGTGCCTAAACCTATTCCTCGATTGCATGAATAATATTCAAAACTACATCAATTGTGGGAATCATCAATTACGTGGAATTGATGGCTAGCTAACTGGCCACCCTCATTCAGTTCACACACCTTCATGGAATTCAGTTGAGCTATGTCCAAATTCAAACTGTTGATCAGATACACAGTCACCACATGCAGCATGTCAATTTGGGAAGAAGGGATTTGAAACTGATAGTGGTGGCGGTGGATAACGGAAGTAAGGGAGCTGATGGTGGTCAGGTGGCATGAGGAAACATAATGACACTAGTGTTGGACCAATGGTCCGGATGGGGATAACGTACCCAACTGGCCACCTCATCTCCTCACCGTGGATTACGCCAACAGTTAAGTACATTGCACTCCAAGCCTCTACCGCCCTTTTGGTTCATTTGCATGTTACAAAGCTCTAGACAGTAGTGTTTGTCTACCACCTTCAGAGTAGCGAACCATTCATCCTTCACTAGCTTTCTACTAGTTTTTTCGAAACCCTCCTGCCTATCGGGCTCTATAGGAGCCAGAAAAGTTCTGCAGGAAGACTTCTACAGGAAAGGCAGGGAGCAGCCCTGCAAAAGGAAAACCTAGGATTTTTGTTAGAATTTAAGCTTAAAACAAGGTAGGCCAGGAAACCTCCCTGCATATGACTTATTTGTATAAGGTGGTGGATTCAAAACACAGCATTGGATTGAAAGAAGGGAGAATGAAGTTTAAAATTATGCCTGCATATTTTCCCTAAGTTCTACACGGTTCTCTGTTTTCTTCTCCGCATTCAAATTCTTCCTTCTTCTTTCCCATATTCTACTGTAAAGAAAACACTTGCAATTGTAGAAACTAGCCTGTGTGAAGAAATCGAATTTGCATATCTGTGTATTCTCTAAGAAAAACCCTATGTTATTTATCCTCTGTTCTATCAAAAAATATTTTTTTTCCAAAAGCAGAAAATCAAATTTAGGATAACAGCAGTTTGAAACAAGGTAAATATTGTAATTTGATGTTGTGAGAAAGAGCACACAGAAATTCCTCCTACAGTTCAGAGAAAAAAACAAAACTTAGCTGTCCCTCTGTCTGAATTTTGAAATTACTATTTTTCTCCCCACCTAAGCACTTCAGAAACCAATCAACACCATGCCAGGAGGTTTTCTGAGGAAGAAGCCTTTTAACTCCAACCAATTGCATGAGCACCTTGAGGTGGTGGCCCTCTTCACCAGGGAAAATTGGATGATTTTCTTTGAAAGAATACCTGGATATGATGATGACGTGACTGAAGAATTTCTGATGGACTTAAGACCCCATTCAAAAACACATGCCACAGTCAGTTTTTGGGACCTTCTCCCTAGAACTTACACCTGATTTTATCAGTTCAATCACAGGCTTTCCCCTTGGGCTCCTTTGGAGCAAGGAGGAAAAAGCATTGGGACAGGTTGCCAAGAAGACATTTTTTCAACCTGGGGAGGATCCTGTGGAGGATAAAAATGGGGTCAGAGGACAAGCTTACCTCCTCCATGGAATGAAGTTGGCTACCAAATAATGAAATATATCACTTGTGAAGGTAGGTTTAGCATAATTTATGGCTATCACTTCAGGTTACTACATGAATTGAGGTATGGGATGGACCTACCTCCAGTTAGAAAACTGAGTCTCCCATATTTCCTCCTCCAGTCTTTAATATAATGTAGTACCAAGCTAAATGTAGGAGTCCTAGACCAACTAGCCGACCATGGGCTCATCAAACTATTGGTAGAAGATGCCTTACACACCTATACCATTCCCATAGCTTAGGAAATTTTCAGGAATATGTCTAGTGAAGATGACATCAAAACTTTGACTGAGGATATCAACCCATCTAGCAGTGAGGAGGAGGAAGAGAAAGAGGACATTGGGGAAGAAATGCATAAGGAGACACAACACATTCAAATAGAGGAAGAACAGGAAATAGAGGAGAAACAAAAATGAAAGGAGAAATTTGATAAAACTACTGATGAACCTAAGGCAGAAAAGAAGCTAACCTCAAAATCAGAGAAGAGAAAAAGGACAAAGGTTGAAAATAAAAAGCCAAAGAAAGGCCAAAAAAGACTACCATAGGCAAGGCAGGGACTCAACAAGAAAAATAGCAAATATTACCAGAAATAGTAGAGACCGAAACAAAAACAGCAAAAGATGAAGGGGAAGAATAGCAGGGAGAAAATTCCCCTAAAACCTTGGCAAAAGAAGCAGTAGTTGTGCTAGCTGCATTAAGCACTTTAACAAAACAAAAGGGAAAAAGAAAAAGAGAAGAATCCATGTATTTTAGGGCTAGAAGGAGCACCAAGATAAAGGTGGACAAGCCCCAACCACCATCAAAATAACCTATAATAATTGAGGATGCACCTACTGAGAAAAAAGAGGGATCTCGCTCCAAAATATCTATCACTTATGAGAGAGGAAGTCCCAAAACTTCCACCTAGAAGGAAAGAATCAGACTAATGGACACCAAAATAGTTCTACAGGAAGCTAAGACCTCTCTACAGGAAATGCTGGCCAAGCTAAAGGAGACTGAAAAATTAGAAGAGGAGGCAGCGAAACAGTCACAAGAAAAAGACAAGAATAGCCCTCAGCCTAGTTTTGGCTCATATTACAACTTGCTAGATGGTGGGAAGATCATCCCACAGAAATTCGCTACACCCCTTTTCTTTGAATTAGAACAAGAAAGAATTAGCATACATACCTGGATGAAAATTGCTAAATCTAAGGGAGTTGTAGATATAGGCCACATGGAAGAACACCTAAAAGAATTGATAAGGGATTTGGCAATGGTGAGACACACTGAGAGCATTAAAAGAGCCTAGCTATAAGAGGAAAATGCACTGCTGGAAAAGTAGTTATAGCAACAGGAAACTCAAAGGGAATTTATGAGCAGACTGATAGCCAAATTCAAAGAAACAGGGTTGAGGACTTATAAGATGGGTGTCTCCTACAATAAATAACCCCTTCCTCGATTTCTCCATCAATAGCTCGGAGTACAACAGCCAAAAATGATGATTTCAAGGGGCAGTGGAGCAGGTCTAGTGAAGTTGTTGTTATCTGCAGTTTTGGCAGCCGAGTTCCTAAAGTTTAGGAGGACTGTTGGGAGTCATCACTTGTATAAATAAGAAGGCCTCAAGCCTCAGTAGGTTAGCCATCTAATAGAATATTTTTGCACTTTAGTGCATCACTTGTATTCAGCTCATTTTCGAGCTCCTTTTGCAGACAGTTTTGTGATGTAATTATTATTTTTTGATCAATGAAGATGAAACTAGCCTTGAACCAGCTCTGATCTTTCTTAGGGGGCTGTAGCTCTTGGGGTTGGGCCCAACCCAAGTTCCCAACACCTCCTTTGTGTATTTATATGTTCTTTTCTTGCATTCATGAAATAATATCTCTTGTTTAGATTAAATCTTGCTTTGTTACTTAGGTTGTTTTTGATGATTAGAATAGTTGTTCTTGCTTCAAGTTGATCAGATAGTTTTCTGCAATAATAGAAAATGATCCACAAAAAGGCTACCAAGTAGGCTTTTATCTCCTTTCTCCCTCCTTGGGACCATGAATTGAGACCAAGGCACTCTTGCTGCCATCAAAACACTTTTTTTGCTTCCCAATGCAATTGCTAGTGTGTGATTTTGAGTTGGAGACATTGATACCAGTTGTATTGACATGCTTGGATTCTTCCTTGTATAGTTTTCATAGCTTTCTTGCATAACTTCATGTCCATAAAGTTATGTTCCACACTTTTCTAGTTTTTAGGTCAGAATTAGGTTAAAATAGGTAAAACTCTGTTTTTCTACTTCTTACTTGGGTCATTTTTCAGAAGTAGTCATGCAGCTCTCTTGAAAAGCATTCTAGCTTATCATCCTTTCATCTCCCAACCTGATTTAGTCCATCTCTCAAGATTTCCTCCACTCATTCGCAATACTTTCCCAACCTACCCTAATTTCTACATTCTTCTGCAAAATCACTTTCTTATCCTTTGAACCACTCCAACCATCTCCTTCATGTTTGATCTTCATCAATAGAGTCCTAGACCCTCTAACACCCTCATCCAACCTTAATTTCCTTTTTCCCACCATTTTTCCACCTCCAAACATTCAAAAATCACATTCGACTTCTTCCTGTAGAACTTCCTGTAGAACTTCCTATAGATCCCCTGCAGCCTTCCTGTAGATTCTCATGCGAGCTATTTTTCGAAATCTAATCGTAAAGGAAATATCCAAAAAGGTTCTAGGGACTTATTAGGACCCCTCCACACCTTCCTCATCATCTGCAAAGGCCAACTCCATCTCCCTCCGCCACCAAACCTCAGCACAGTCAAAAATAGTTAAAAAACAAACATAATAATTCTGCATAAAATTGCTCAAAAGTACAAAAAGATGGTTCTTCCACATTTTCCTTCAGAAGCAGCTTAAGTACATGCATTTTATGTTGAAAATAGTCCATGGCATCCATTTCAATAGTTTCAACTCTTTTTCTAGCAAAAGTAGGGTTAATGGGTAAAACTAGGGTTTGTGTTTCCTTTCATCTTTTCATGCTCTTTCTACAAGTAGAATAGCCTCTTTTGAGTTAGCTTTCTTCCATCACAATTAGAAGCTTCTTTTGAGAACTCATAGAAGTTGTCTTGAGCTCCTAGCGAACTTGTGCCTGCTGATCAAGTGACAACCTGTAGTAAGAGCTAGTACTTGTGCATATAGCGTCGTCGCTTCTAAGTTTGTTACCAACTACCAGGTTGATAAAAGTAAAGAAGGGAGTCCTAGGAGTTGTAGCATTATTGCTACAATACTAGAGCTCACCAGTAAGCATTACATTCATTTTTCCTGATTGAGGTCTTGCAGCTCTTTTTTCTTTTCCTTTAAATTTGGGCTTCCTCTTTGCCTTCCAATTAGTATGGAATGTAGTCTTATGCATGGATTGTTCATATAGGTACCTCATCTTTAGAATGTTCTCCTCTAATGTATTTATCTCATCAAACCCTATTAATTCCCTTAATTCCTATGGAAATCCATTGAGATACCTCAAGATTTTCACCTTGTCATCCTTAATGTAAGGCATATACCTCACCAACTCTAAGAAATTGTTGGTGTATTTGTCGACTATCAAGTGCCCTAATTTATGTTCATATAATTCTTTCACCTTGCTATCATAGTACCTTTCAAATAGGTAATTTTTCTAAAAATACCTCTCAAACCTTCTCCCACACAACTCTTTCACTCTTATGTTCTTGAAATTTTTGAGGTCTTCACACCAAATATTAGGTTTACCTTTCAAGCTAAAAGTGGCTACTATTTCCTTCATATTTTCAAAGTAATCATGTACATGGGTGTACTTCTTCATTCACTGTATCCATGCTTCCACTTCCTTAATTATCTTCAACTCTCCATCAAATATAGGTGGTTCTTCCTTCTTTAATTAATTTGGCATCTAATCATTCTCTTTCTTTTTCTACTGGTAGCATCTCTTAGTTGTAGCACTAGACGGTTTCTCCTAACTACATTTCCTCATATTTGACGTAACCAGTACAGTGTCAACTCTCATTATATCTTCATTTTTCTTCCTATGTCTTTTCTCAAATCTACTTCTATCTATAACATCATTCCTCAATTCATCCTTTCTAAGTCTTGATGGACTTTACCTGTATTTACACCTTCCTAGGTAACTAGCAACTAGGTCATGTTTTTTTTATATTTACAAATATGACAAGTTATATGGTATAATTGCATTTACTTCTTCTTTTCTCTCGTGAGCTTTGTAATATTCTCATTGTCAACCTTAAAACTTCTCAGCTCATCTCTTAAACTTCTAAGGGTTTCCATCCAATCAAGGGAGTCTTCCTCTCTCCTCGTTTCCACTAACTCTTCCACATGACCATGTTAAGAACTATCAATGTTGCAATGTAGCATTATGCTTCTCATCCCTTTACCTTCTCAAAATTATTTGGTGTCTCCCTAGGCGTTGTTACACACACATAATTGTTAGCCAACAAAAATGCAATTAAAGATATTTAGCCATCACCTTGGTTCATTTGCAATAAGCATGTTGGTGTTAGGTTATTTGTAACATCAAATTTTTAGGTTAGCACCACCACTAAAAAATAAAAAATAACATATCAGAATCTTCCATTTTTATCATTTCACAAGTTTAATATAAATACATGCATACATCATACAAACTACAATCATCACACAATTTCACATAATAAAAAATCATCCTTTTAAATAACACAGTGTGTTATTCCACATTGTAATGGAGATAGAATATTTCCTCTTAGGTGCATTTATTCTAGGTGTAGAAGTTGGGAGCTCTATTACAATGCTACAATCCTCCCTCCCACTCCCTTAAGCTTCTAAGGTTGATGGGAGATGTTACCTTCAACTAATCCAACCTCCATTGTCTCCCTATGGAAATGGGATTTAAAACATTCCCTCTCCTACAAATTTTTCATAATTATCTTTGCATAACACCAACATTTAACTTGTCAGGAGCTGTCTAATGATATTAATTACACCTATGTCTATCCTCTAGATTGAAAGTTTTGGGCCATAAATATTACCCCAATAAACTCATGCCCTATCATTAAGTGTTTCCATGTGGCACCAATGTGCAACCCAAGTGGCCCTGCAGCATCATTTATGATTCCTACATGGCACCTACATTGTCTCAAGGACAATCTTTTGGCCATTTCCATGTAAGTCTTACTCACATCTCCCACTAGCCTAACCTCCTTAGCATCATTCACAATTTCCTTTATATCTAGTCATAGGGTTTATTTGAGTGCACAACCACAGGGGCTTCATTGGGGGAGAAATACCATACCACTTATGTTGATATTGGGGGATACATATTGAGGGAAAAATGACATAATATATTGAGCATATATTAGAGTGTAAAGGGTTTTTATATTGGCAAGTATAGAAAAAAGGATCTCAAAATTAATGAAAAAATATAAAGGGGCATAAAAAATGTTAATGAAAGAATGGATACCTAGAATATCTAGTGAAAGTATGGTATTTTTTAATTGGAAAGGTGTATTGGGATTGTATTGATAGGGGGTTAAATAATGTGCTTTTCAGAGGTATTTTCCAATATGTAGTAAAATTCGATGTATTATTTAGTATGCCATAAATGCATGTGATATGTCATAGGTTCATTAAGTGAATCACCCATGTGCACGCCATGTTTGCACCCTAGAAAGCCTCGCTGAACCCTAGCTCGTTGAACCCCATATTTCCACATCTTTTTGAGCACATCTGGATAGCCCCACATCTAGTGCCTCAAACATTTATGTCTAGTCTTTACCATGGATAGCCCAAACTCCCGAACATGACCACCACTTAACAATGTATCTGGCTTCATGTCAAATGTTCACCCAATGAGACCCACTTTGTATTTCATCCAAAATCTGGTTTGCAATAAAGTTGGATTTCATATTCAGGAACCCAAATGGGCCCCACCATGGATTTAACCATTTTTACTTTCTCTCTACTATATTTATCCAAACTAATCCAAATCTATCACTTCCACGAAAGTGCACACATTAGAGAAATTTTGAGGTCTAAAATGGGCCTCCTAAGGAACATTATAAAATGATAGTGGAAATAAATAAATAAGATTATATTACATCATTAAGTTTTGGAGAAAAAAAAGGAAAACTACTTTTCAACTGATATTTTCAACTAATTTCCCTACAATTTTACTCAAATTTTGACTAGGAGCAATCATTGTATGCATAATTTAATTTTTTATCAAACGAGCACCCATGTTGCATACTTTTGATGGACCCTACTACATAAAAAAAATGTAAAATACATGAAAAAACATCATTGCAATCACATTTTTCATGTATTTCACATTTTTTTAGTCGTAGGGTCCATTGAAATTGTGCAACATGGGTACTCCTTAGATGAAAAATTTTATTCCACATCCAACAAGTGCTGCCACTCTAAATTTGAGTAAAATTGTAGGGGGATAAGTAGAAAATACGAGTTCAAAAGGTAGCTTTTTTAATTTTTATGTTTTTATGTTTTTGCATTTTTAATAAAAAATGGTGAATCATCCCCCATGGTTGAAATCATCATATTGAATCATATTGGTTGTTATAAAGTTGATTTTTTTGTACAATTTGGCTTTCAGGCTCAATTTTCACCTCAAAAATTCTCTAATGAGCACAGAGGCCTTGATGTTTGAACTCGTGAACACATCCACTAACCTAAAAAGAATTTCCATCCTCGATATAATTCATGTTGAAGACTTCTATGATGTAGATACAAATCTCATACTTTTTGACACTTACACTTAGAACTTTTAGGGTTTCAAGGAATTTACACTTACTTGCCTTGAGGCATAGTGTTACTCGGAATAATAACATTCATATTAATTAAACTCCCATTACATGTAAACATTTCAATTATCAAGACTAGCCATAATCTATCATAGTAGCTATCGATGTGCTGACTGACCTACACAAAAAGAGTCCAAACCATGGCTATACTACTTTGCAACTCAATGCATTAGTAGCAACATTGCCCACCCCAAACTGTGTATTTCACATTACTATCAGAGCTAGTGATAAATGATACATTCCAGCATAAAGAAAATCAATAGTCCTAATAAGTCAAGAATACATGGCCATGCCAAATAATTATATCTATACATTATAAAAACTAACTGAAAATATCTAGTGTTCATACAAGACCATGTAAATAACTTTGTATTTTTGGAAGACATTGACAACAAAGGCTCTACACTGCCCTTCAAAACCATCAGAACATTCACATAACCATCTGATTGTAAATAACTAGGTGTAACATATTCCTACAATAATACTGCTGATACATTCATTTTCATAAACATAATAACCTCATGTGTTATCAATTTTGCACATAAGTACATGTAAATACACTTATTTGTATAACTAGAATGACAAGAAATTGAAAGAGGGACATTGAATCTCTTCTCAACCGTAGACTAGCTACATAATAATATTTCTTGCAACTAGCCAATACCATGCTGGATTCAAATTTCAAGGAGATAAGTGCTCAAGTCATATTCACACTAGTCTAGCTAATCAAATCACATGGTAATCTAAAGCACACATTACATCCACCTGAAAAGAATGAGTGAAAAGTACATAGTTTATCACCCACTAAACACGTCAAGGATCTAGAGAACAAATTGTTCCACCTACAAGATTTTGTAGGAGTGTAGAACACATAGTGGCTCCACCAATAAAAGGTGGTAGGACTCTAAAGCCCATGGTGTCTCCATGTCATCCATAATATACAAATCTATAGCCCTAAATTCCTCCATCTATGTAACGTAGGAATCCAAATTACACCATGTCTTTATCTGTTAGTTATCATGGGAATGCAGAGTGCATCCTCAAGGTCTCCACCTCTGAAAACACCACAAGAATTCCTGGAGGACATAAAATCTCCGTGCACTAAGTAGAAATCTAAATTCCACTCTGACTCCACCTCCTCAACACAAAACAATTATATTTATACCACACTCCTCAGTGCGCTTCTAATATCTCACATACATTAAGATTTCTCAGGCCTTCACTTCAACAATTTCTTCTTCAATTATCCTCTCCTCTATGCATGTATTTATATTAAACTTGTGAAATGATAAAAATGGAAGATTCTGATATGTTATTTTTTATTTTTTAGTGGTGGTGCTAACCTA
>Ga0115851_101630_pt1 | contig 11933 bp, 7 predicted proteins | sample InSIn2gowninarea_FD_83865 | JGI IMG/M metagenome (GOLD analysis project Ga0115851, IMG submission 83865)
GGATTGCCCTTGACCTTGCTTCCCACCATTACTAGACATATTAAAGGTTGCAGAACAACTCACTAGGGACCCAGCTCAGCAGCAACTTCCTCATCTCAGGGAGGAACTCAACGCAATGGGGACCATTGCTTCCTAAGTGGGGAGTAATGATCCAAGTGGATGTTGGTGGCCACCCACCTATCCCACTTGGACCCCCACAAATGTCTCTTTCAGTTTTTTAGTTTCTTTAATTGTAGCACAATTTACTATTTTTAGCAGTTTTTTGGGTCTTGAACTTCCGGAGCCGTTTTGAGGCCCTAAACGATGTTTTTTGGGAAATTTGGGAGCAAATGGATCCATGGACTGATCAATGTTGCTCTTCCCAAAGTTGTATTCCTTGGATAGATCTTTCTAACAAGCTATTGTATGCGTCAAACAGAGATCGTATGCCAAAGTTATGACCCCGGGAAGTTGATGTACCAATCTACTTGAAACAGGGCCCACAATTTGGTGTTTCATCTCCTAGGGTTAGCTTTTTGGATGTTTAGGGTTTTCCATTGTTTATCAACAATAAATAGTCCATCAAGCCTCACTGTAACATAGTTTAGAGGCATGTAGCCGCCACATCTCTTCTCAGAGATAGGCTACCATCGCCTTATCTGGTTTATTTCCATTTTTTTTTGTAAGCAGATTTCAGTATTTTACATTAATGAAATGAAGTATTATTTCTGTTGCATCTCTGTATTTATGGTTATCTCTATAATTTGTTGTGTTCCTGTTTAAATCCGGATCAAAAAAGGAGGTCTTAGAGGAGTCTAAGGATGAAGTCAGTTAAGTACAAGTGTTTGATAAGTCTCTAAATAGCAAAGAGTGAGATTCTTAACATAGAAAGAGGCTCTGCAGCTGAGTGCGTAGAGGCATAGGGTAGAAGTCTGCAGTTGAGTGCACAGACCCCTGCAGTTGTGTGCGCAAGGTAGATATAGTCTGTATTGGAGATCTGAATCATCAATAAAGAGAAGTATTATGAAATTATTGTGTATTTTTCCTCTGTGAATCGCATGTGATTATGTTATGTTAATTTTTGGGTTTATGTTATAATGCTAATTTGATGCGCGAATGTATATGTTTCTATCTGTTGTATGAACGCAAATAAGGATATATGTTTACATGAAGATAATCTTAATTGCATGGTAAATTTGGTGAACACTTAAGATAATTCAGGAAATCATACAATAATGCAGTAACAAAGGCGCGTAAGTACCGGAGCCACTAGTTAGGGTTGCTTTGAGAAAAGAGAAAATAATCTTTTCCCGATTATAAAAATCATGAACAGAAAAATACCCTTCTATCTGTACGATGGAAGGGTTTAAGTTATAAAATCGACATCACAACCATCTAAGGGTGCAGAAACTTGGTTCTTGCATGCCCCCATATTGCTTCGGGTGAGACTTTGGTCCGTGCTTCGCGGACTGATGCCGAAAGGGCCAGTAGTGTAGGGATTTTCTTGACTGACTAATGCTGAACTTGGATCAGGGCCCATCAAGCCAAAAAATGGTTTCGTTTCTGGGATTGGGATCTGCATAATGAGATGTGTGATGTGGCATCCTTGGAATCCAACCAAGAAAGAGATTGAAGACTGGTTGGATAGAAAGATCCATGAATTCACAGTGCAAGAGAACAGAATCCATGATTGATGAAAGAACAGTGGTTGGACAGATATCTATACACAGAAATACACAAAATCTTCTTCCGTTCCTTCCTAGTTGAATTATACGAGTGGATCGTGAAGTTGGAAGATGACCAAGGGAGGTGGAGGTTTGACAATCCTATTGTCTAGACCCCATAGTTAGTGTGAATATTGGAAGCCCCTGATGTTAGAAAATTATATATTACGGAGCAATGGAACACATAAAATATTATAGAAATATAAACACAGAAAACGCATAAAACAAGAAAGACACAGATATACGTGGTTCACCTAGTGAGTTGTTCTGCAACCTTTAATATGTCTAGTAATGGTGGGAAGCATGGTCAAGGGCAATCCATATTGATAATTCGGTGCAAGTGAAGGAATGGGGAAATGTTGTGCTCCAAAGCATTGTTTCCCATAGCCTTGGTAATGGTGTAAGGACCATGTCGAAGTGGTCTGAGCTTCTAATGGGCTCTTGTAAGGCGTTCTTTATGTAGATGCAACAAGAATTTTTCGCCCATATGAAACTTGTGTGGTACCCTTGTGGATGAGGAGAAGTTTCTCTTGTGTTCTTTCATGACTGTATCTCTCTGCTGCTACTGCTACATGGAGGAACCCTTCACGGGGGTCATGGATGTGGTGACAATCTTCCCCTTACTTTGGGAGTGGACCACACAGAAAATGAATTTCCTAGTCTAGGAGATGAGCTTGCTACCTTCATTACTAGTGATCAAAGAGGTGGCAGTAGGTGGGGCTACCTTTGGTAACCTGTATAATGAATCACCCAAAGAAATAATGACAACGTGAGGCCTTGACTCATACACAACATGTCACCTCCACAAGTATGGTTGGCCTAATAATACATCACAAACATCCAGAGGTGCAACATCACAAAATACCTCGTCTATGAAGGGATTGATGCTATAGGGAAGGCGACACTGTTGGCGAACTCAAAGATCTCGTCCTTGGTGAAGCCACCTAATATTGTATGGCTTCAGGTGTGGTGTAGTCAGTAGGACCAACTGCTTCATGACCTCTACTGAAATGAGGTTCTTTTGGCTCCCATTGTCAACAACAAATTACAACGGCGAACCCTTCACCCACATCTGTGAGTGGAAAAGATGCTCCCCCTCCTCTGGATCTTCGGGCTCATTGTTCTAGATCTTGGCAGTGGCAACAGTGGCGCTGGCCTCTGCGTCAATAATCTACTTCCCTTTTCCATTACCCTTGTCAGGTTCTAACTTAGGGTCAGAACATGCATCTTATTCTGAAGCCTTCAACTTGGCCACCAATGACTGCTTGGTCCGACACTTACCTGTGTTGTGAGTGGGGCTCTTATGGAACTCACACCACTTTCCTGTGTCCTTATTTGACTTTGTGGTGTTGTTATTTTCCTGCGGCTTTGACGAGTTGTCTTGGGTCACCCCTTCTTGGCTTTGTCCTTGGTTCTGCGATTTGGGGAAGCCTTTCCCTTGGTTCAGATTCATAGATCAAAATTCTCACTTCTTCTATTTAAACTTTTGCTCGATTTTGATAGCGTATCGGTACGTCGTGCCGAGTGAGGAGATGTTCAGGAACTCCTTCTCATCCTGGATGTATCTATGTAGGTAGTCATGGTATTTGAGTACCAAATGCAACTCAGAATCCTTGATATCCAACTATGTACGAAAGGTATGAAACATGTTTGTGAACTCTGGCACATCTTGGTCCCTTCCCTGTTGCAGTGTGGTCCACTTTATGTATTTGTCCTCGTAGCTTCTAACAGGGTAGTACTGCTCCTTGATGGCATCCTAGAATGAATTCCAAGTGGGTGTGGCTGAAAATAGTGAGCCCATAATTTCATCATTCTACTCGTAGTAGGTTTCCCACTAGTCCTTGATGTGGGGGGCTGCTTTGAGAAAAGAGAAAATAATCTTTTCCCGATTATAAAAATCATGAACAGAAAAATACCCTTCTATCAAATTTAACCATTTATCAATGGCATCTACGTCTATTTTACCCTCGAAGATGGGGATTTCAAAATTAACTTGTACCTTAAAGGGTGTGGCATTTCCAGAGTGTAAGGTCCCCTCCTAGGGTCCTCTACCAAATCTATATTCTCTAATTTTAAATGCAATAAAAGGGTAATAATTTATTTTTTGACAAGACATTTAAACAATGATAATTTACCATTTAAAATCTAATTCCTACAATTTAAATAGTGAACTTTTGATTTCAATCACTTACATGAGTAATCTATGCATAGAGAGGAATACATGTACCAATAGCCTGGTGGAGATGCCCTTGAGATGCTGCTCCTGTTGCAATGCTCCTCTTGACTACCAATTGGATTTACCTCCTAACCAACTAGGAAGTAATTCCTAGCCCAGGAAACCTCCATAGGTTCCCTAGCCCTCTAAGCCCAAGTCCAACCAGATGTAGTGTATCCAAGATGAATAATACTCCCCTCCACTCTCTCAAACAATTCCTCCAAAACCACAGCCAAACCAAAACCCAAAGCAAGACCAAGCCCCCCTTCCTCCCCTCATCTTTCCCATTTTATGCACCCTTCTCTTCCCCACCTCAACCACCTCTCCTTCATGTCATAACTTCTCCCTCATTTTTACATTTGACTTCTCTTCTCCCAAGTAAACATGAGAGGAAATTTGGGAATGTGATATGAATATAAAATTGGGTAATTAATTGGAGAGGACCATGTCTTCTCTTAAGTAAATATTTTTGGGATGAGAGATGAATATATAAATTGGTAATTAATTGGAGAGGACCATTTCTTCTCCCAAGTAAATGTGAGAGGACATTTTGGGGATGAGAGATGAATATATAAATTGGTAATTAATTGGAGAGGACCATGTCTTCTCCCAAGTAAATCTGAGAGAACATTTGGGAATGCAATATGAATATAAAATTGGGCAATTAGTTGGAGAGGGCCATGTCTTCTCCCAAGTAAATGTGAAAGAACATTTTGGGGATGAAAGATGAATATATAAATTGGTAATTAATTGGAGAGGACCATGTCTTCTCCCAAGTAAATCTGAGAGGACATTTTGGGAATGAGGTATGAATATATATATATACTTTGGTAATGAATTGGAAAGGACTATGTCTTCTCAAAATTTAAAAATTTGGGGAGTAAATAACAAAATTTATATCAGTACCAAATTTACAGTTTCACCAATGTAGGTATGTACCAATATTTCTTGATAATTATAAGTCCATATTTTAAGGAAATTTAAACACTTAGTAAAATTTGCAGGATAAGATTAAATAGGGCATTACATACACTCCTCCTTCAGAAAACTTCGTCTCAAAGTTAAAGTGTAAAAGATACAAGAGTTCGAAGTAGTTTGACAGTAAGGCATAACAAATGGAGAGAGAGTTATAGTAGTAAAACTTGATAAGTCAGACAATGATATTCCTTCCCATCAAGAGTCTCCAACTGATCTATATCCTCCTATCCCTCCTGACCTACTTTCGTTCCCACCCTATACATCCTCTGCTGCTATATACGGTGGCATCGACTATACCAATCTAACCACTGATAAAACCAACATGGCGAACGCGTCGACTATATCGACCTAACTTCCCCAGCAGGCAACTGGCAATCGTCATCACACATCTAGGGGATCGTGTCCACCATTTCCCTCCCACAATTCCAGTTTTGGAGGTTACACTGTGGGAAATGCCTCCACCCCTCCTCACAACTAGGGTCAACGCCCTAATATGGACCACACTACAGCGCTAGTTGGACTTGTCACTGAATAATCCAGTCAGGTCGTCTTGCCACCTGTCATTTACATTTTACTCATGTCATAAGATTGCATATCAAGTAGATACCAATGTAATAGAACAATGTACATTATACCTTTCCCCATGAGATGTATCAACCTTCCTTCAATGGAAGAGTAGATCTCGGCTATCATATAGTTCTTTCCAACCTGCGGGTTAGCACTCATTCATGCATTTATATAACAACAAGATATATAAATGATCTTTAATCATCATGTTATTAAGTTTAGTATCCACGTGTCAATCTTGCAGTGGACAAATAATTTTTTTTATAACATGGTTCTTGTCGAATTGGAAACAAATTATATCCACTTGAGCCATATATGAAACAAAATAATTCTGATAAGTCATGCACTAGATAATTCATCACTAAGCGAGTCATACATTTAGGCCATACATCAACCATTTCAATCATCAATACCAAATCCATTAATTGATTTATATAAGTAGTTTCATGTGTCCAACCAAATGCATCAATATTACATAATGTTCATAAATAAATAACATGGAAATAGAATCTTAACATAAGTAGATATTTAAATCAAAATAGGCATCACAAATGGTCAAAAAGTGAGGGGTAGTCACGACACATCTCATGAGGAAGGTATAATGTACATTATTTTACTACATTTGGTATCTACATGATATGCACTCTTATGACACAAGTAAAATGCAAATGACAGGTGGCAAGACGAGCTGACTGGATTATTCGATGACAAGTCGAACTAGCTCTGTAGTTTCATTCGTATTAGGGTGTTAACCCTAGTTCTGCAAGAGGGGTGGAGGCATTTCCCACCGTGTATCCTCCAAAACCTGGAATCATGGGAGGGCAGTGGTGGAACGCTCCCCTGGATGTGTGATGACGATTACCAGTTGCCTGCTGGGGAAGTTAGGTTGATGTATTCGATGCTTCCACCATGTCAGTTTTATCAGTGGTTAGTATGGCCGTTGCCACTGATAAAGTAGCAGAGGATGGATAGGGTGGGAATGGAAGTAGGCCAGGGTGGATAGGAGGATATTGTAAGTTGGAGACTCTTGATGGGAGGAAATGTCATTGTCGGACATATCAGATTTTATTGCTATAACTCTCTCTGGTTGCTATGCTTTCAAACTCCTTGCATCTTTTCATTCTAACTTCGGGATGAAGTTTTCTAAAGGAGGGGTGTATGTAATGCCCCACTTAAATCTTATCCTACAATTTTTGTTAATGTTTACATTACCTGAAAATATTGAGAAATATTGGTCTAATATAAAATTCATGATTTCCATTATTCAAATTCCCAACTTACCTTCTCAAATTGAATATTATGTAGGATATGGTCTCCTTCCATTATTTCAAAATATATGTATTCATCTCACATTACCCAATGTACCCTCACATTTACTAAGGAGAAGACATGGTCCTCTCCATGTAATTACATCTCACATTCCCCAATGTACCCTCACATTTACTTGGGAGAAGACATAGTCCTCTCCATCTCATTATCAATATATATATTCATTTAACATTACCCAATGTACCCTCACATTTACTAAGGAGAATACATGGTACTCTCCATGTAATTACATCTCACATTCCCCAATGTAACCTCACATTTACTTGGGAGAAAACATAGTCCTCTCCATTTAATTATCAATATATACATTCACCTCACATTCCCAAATGTACTTTTCAGATTTACTTGGGAGAAGACATGGTCCTTTCCCATTAAATTCCCAATTTTATATTCATGTCACATTTCCAAATGTACTCCCAGCTTACTTGGGAGAAGAGAAGTCAACTGTAAGGATAGATGAGAAGTTAATGGCATTAATGACAGGTGGTTGAGATGGGGAAGGGAAAGAGGGTATAAAAAGGGAAGGGGGAAGGGAGAAAAGGGGATGTTGCGTTTTGCTTATGATTGTGGGGCTGGTTGTGATTTTTTGGACTTGTTGTGATTTTGGAGACCTTAGGAACCTGTGGAGGTTTCTTGGGTTGTTGAGAGGAGGGAAGCATTGTTATCTTGATGTGGATCATTCATTTTGGGACACACACACTACATCTGGTTGGACTTGGGCTCCGAGGGCTAGGGAACCTATGGAGGTTTCCTGGGCTAGGGATTATTTCGTAGTTGGCCGGGAGGTAAATCTAGTTGGGTTTATCAAGAGGAGCATTCAATAGGAGCAGCAGGACAAAGGTATCTCCATCAGCCACTGGTACAGGTATTCCCCATAGATTACTTTTGTAAATTTTATCAAAATGAAATATTCACCTTAAATTATCCTGATTAAAATAAAATGATAGAATTGTATTTGTTTAAAAGTCATGTAAGTAAGTTATTGCCTCTGATTGCATTTAATTTAAGAAGAAAGTAGATCTGCTAGTAGACCCTAGGGTAGGTATCTTACAGTAATATTCTCATATTTTCTTATTAATGAAATATACATATAGTAGGGGTTTTTAGCTGTGGATTTCCTCATAAAATCATTGTGTTATGTGTGAATGGAATTCTTTCTTTAATATGCTTCGTGATTTCATTGATCATTTATTGTTTTAGCTTATGAATAGAGTAGATTCGAGTCAATTGTTTTAGCATATTACAATGTGTAGTTTTAATCTACAAGGAATTTCCACATGGTATCGGAGTTGAAATAACTATAGAAGAGAAGAACACAAGTTTTTCTTTTGCAGGAGAAATAAAATTTGTAGTATTGCACTTCAGAGCCAACAAGATGTCATTCTATGAATTGAGACTTGAAGGTTCGCTTGAGGATAGTTTGAACTATATTTCTTCGAAGGAAAAGATGGAGGTAGTTTTGGAAGACAACGAGCTTAAGGAATTCATAGACAAAGATATTCCTAAGCGAAATGATTCTCATGATCTGATGGAGTGGATAAAGTGTGTCGTAAAGCTGAGAAGGATTATCCTAAAAGGAGTTCAAGATCATGTTTTCTTGAACCTCCATAGCAAGGAAACTCCATTTTCAATGTTGAAGGCATTGACGTACCTATTTCAATACAATAACGACCATAGGAAATTGGCACTAAAGGAAAAACTTATAAATATCAAGATGGAGAAGGGGGGCACAATACCAAAGTACTTGACCAAGTTCACTCAATGTCAGGATTGTAGAAATTCTTTGTAGATTCAAACTGTAAATTGTAATATGCTAAAACAATTGACTTGAACCTACCCTACACATCAACATAAATAATAATTAATCAATGAAATCATGAATAATATAAGAGAAAGAATTCAATCAAACATAACACAAGGATTATCTAGGGAAAGACACCACTAAAAACCCTTGTAATCTATATATTACATTAATAAGAAAATATGAGAATATTACAATGCTTTATTCAAGCTCGAGCAACCTCTACACTATCTCTATCTATCTCACTGCTTCCTAGGCAAGCCTTGGATGAATACAATATGCATTGCTCAACCTTGAGCTCACCCTGCACAAGTATTTTCTATCCTCTGCCTGACTAACTCTCTTTAGCCAATACTTAGCCAAATTCCTATCCTTCCAAGCTCCTACATCCTTTCCCTCACAACTTACATTCAAAAACTTGTGCTTCCTATTGTTTGGTCTCGCCAATTCGTGCTCACCAAAACAATGATTAAACTTGTGCCTTCATTCCTAATTTTAAAGGCAATTCGAATGGTTAAAATTAGTGGATTTTCTAATTAAGGAATGATTTATTTTAGGCCTCCTTTTGATTGCATGCACCATCTATTTAAATTAGATGATTTTACAACTAATATTACATTGTTCCTGAACTCTAATCTTAACTACGTATTTCTTTGATCTAACACATATGAGTTAATTATGAGTGAATCTTTAGTCTACTGGTTGAGCATTGATGATTACACCCTACCACTAGATCTCCCACTAATTCCTTGATCTGTTGGAACTACTTTAACTAAATTTAACTCAGATAAATTGAATTAAATAATTACAACCATAAAGAACTCAACTTGGGCCCCTAAAATCTAGGAAGCACTTTATATGACTCTAGATAGACTCCGAACTTGAATTAACTAAGCCTTCTAAGTCAACTTAACTTAGTTAACTATTACAAGTTGCTATGATAATTAGAATTACAATTTATTTGCTAATTTAGTTCAAGGAAAAATTAAATTAGGATTCTCTTCTTGATATTATTTTTGTTCTAAATGCACCTCTTGTCACTTTTGTTGTTGTTACTGCAACATCTGCAACCGAAAAGCATCTAGGAAAAATAAATTGAATCAATTTTTTCAGCAACTGTCTGCTAGGAAAATTGTGTTGTAGCTCACACTACTATTGAGCCTCTTGCTCTGTTCTGAAAACTTCTTTGCACTCCTCAGTATATGACTAACACATATCCTCCTTCTATTGAATGTTATGGGGCCCCATAACAAGGTAATGATCAATGCAACAAAAAACACTTCAATGGATCATGCCCAATTTCTGAAGCTCTTGGATTAAGGTTGCATATTGCCCCACCTCACACCTATAGGTATGGCTGCATGTTTCCCTTCTACCCACTTGGCTCAAACTTTCTCCATACTGGAGGTCTCTGCTTGAGTGGATGGTTCCACCCTATCTCCTTTTTTCTTCTGCAATTGTCATTGCTCCACAACTTACAAAGGCTTCTTCCAAGGCTGCATGTTGAGAGGTTTAACATGCCTCCTCTCAACCAACAATTCTCTAACCTCTTCTTTTCTCCTCAAGGATTTGCATGCATGAGATAAACATGATCTACTCATATTGTTGTTGCTACTACTTCTGCACTGCTACTACAACCAATGCAATAATGGGTTTGATCTCATTAGATCTTGAAGTCATAACTTGCATAGGGTTGATCCCTTTGAAACTAGACTCCCTTTGAGTCTCAATCTCCATATGGGAAATATTTATGTTCCTCAATCTACCAATTTTAATGATCACAACTTTTTTTGGTGACACTAAACATTGACTCATTGATCTTCCCACTAGTGGCCTTCTAGCTCCATTAAGAAGTCTCCACATAGGGTCCTCTAGATCTATCCTGAACTAGAGTTCCATCAATTTGCAAGTAAAACTTAGAATTCTTCTCTTCTATTTTGATTTCAGCCTTGATATCATGTATAAATTTCTACAAATCTAACTCTCGAAACCATGTAGAAATTCCTTGTAGGTTCAAACTGCAAATTGTAATATACTAAAACAATTGACTTGAATCTACTTTACTCATCAGGCGAAAAAATAATTAATCAATGAAATCATGAATCATATAAGAGAAAGAATTAAATCACACATAACACAATGATTTTCTAGGGAAAGCCACAACTAAAAATCCATGTTATCTATATATTGGATTAATCAAAAAATATGAGAAGATTACAATGATTTTCTCAATCCTGAGAAACATTTACATTATCTCTATCTATCTCATTGCTTCCTTAGAAAGACTTGGATGAATACAATATTGTCTTCTCAACCTTTAGCTCAACCTGCACAAGTATTTTCTATACTCTACCTAACTGATTGCATTTGGCCAATACTTAACCATTCTTAGCCTTCCAAGCTCCTACTTCCTTTCCCTCACAATTTCCATGCACAAACATGTACCTCCTATTGCTTGGTCTCAAGAACTTGTGCTCACCAAAAGAATGATTAAACTTGTGTCTTCGTTACTCCTTTTAAAGGAAATTCAAATGGTTAAAATTAGTGAGTTTTCTAATTAAGGAATGATTTATTTTAGGCCTTCTTCCGATTTCATGCACCATTTATTTAATTTAGATGATTTTACAAATGATAGTACATTGTCCCTTAACTCCAATCTAAACTAGGTCTTTCTCTGATTTGACATGCATGAGTTAATTATGAGTGAATCTTCGATTTACTGGTTGAGCAGTGTTAGTTACACCCGACTACTATAGGTTATATCTCACTACTAGATCTCCCACTAATTCCTCCATCAGTTCAAACTACTTTCACTGAATTTAACTTAGTCAAATTGAATTAATAATTACAAATCAAAATAACTCAACTTGGGCCCTTAAAATTTAGGAACCACTCTACATGACTCTAGATAGACTCACAACTCAAATTAACTAAGCTAAATAAATCAAACTAACTTAGTTAAGTATTAAAAGTTGCTATGAGAATTATAATTACAAATTAATTCCTAATTTAATTAAAGGAAAAATTAAATTAGTTTTTTTTCTTGATGTTATTTTTAACATTTCTTGTTGCTATTTTCAACATGGATGAGATTGGAAGTGTCTGTGCTATAATTTTTGAAGATAATGTGGTGATCCTAACACTTGTAGGCCTTCACAAGAGCTGGCATAACTACAAGGAATCAATTAATGGGAGGGAGAAGCTACTAGAGTGGGAGTGTTTGTTGTCTGACCTGGTACAAGAAGAGATTTGGCGAAAGACCAGACATGGATCCTCACCAAAGCATGATCAGGAGGAGAATTGGGCCTTAGCTAGAAAGGAAAAGAAAGGGAAGGGGAAG
>Ga0115851_101631_pt1 | contig 11928 bp, 17 predicted proteins | sample InSIn2gowninarea_FD_83865 | JGI IMG/M metagenome (GOLD analysis project Ga0115851, IMG submission 83865)
AGAATGCTAAATAATAGGAGGTAGTGTTCACGTATAGGTTATTTCCATTTTTTGAAGATTTGGAGAGTATTTCTCTCACACTATTGTAAGGCTACATTAGCCTATAAATTTTCTCAAATGCAATGAAAAACACACTTCAGTCAATATGGTATCAGAGCCAAGAAGGTCCATTGCTGGGATTGAGAATCCTGTGCAATAGTTTTTCTGAAAGGAGTCTTGTAGAGGGAGCAATAAGATATTGCTTCTCTGCTAAAGAAGACAACTATTCATTGCTTGCTTGCCTACTGTTGGAGAGGAGTAATGTTTGCTGCTATTGCTGTAGATCTGAGTGTCTGGTGATTTAGATGTGTGCTCCTTTCCAGGGTTGTTATGCTGCATTGAGAGAGGAATGTTGCATGGGCGAGGGTGCTTGCCATTGAATGCTGAGTGCACAGAGGTCTGTGGAGAAACATGAGAAACAGACTTTGGGGTAGATTGGCATGAACAGATCTCCCTATCCTGTTCACTGTTGGACATGTTCTGGAAAGCAATCTGAGCTATGGACGTATTCTAGAAAGCAATCTGAGCTGCAGATGTGTTCTGGAAAGCAATTAGATGTTTTTTTTACCATTGGATGAATCTCATCTAGAAGTATGACGTGAACCGTTGGGTACATTGTGAAAGTAGCCAAAGTGGAGTCGGCTATGTGTAGTCAACGTGAATTGCCCAGTCTGAAAGAAGCTTACTGACGTGAGGGGGATGTGCTACTATTTCTTGCTATTTGCTGCTATTTACCTGTGATGCTCACGTGGTGATCTGGGTGGATTATTGCTACTATTTACCTGAAATGCTCACGTGGTGATCTGGGTGGATTATTGCTACTATTTACCTGAAACACTCGCATGGTGATCTGGGCAGATTGCTGCTGCTGCTTGTTTGTTTTTTGCTATTTGTTGATCAGTGGTGTGAATACATGAAATAAAGGCAATGCATTATTTACCAAAATAATACCACTGCTGCATGACGTGGAGGCTGTCAAAATTGCTTCTCTCCAACATAATGAAAATTAGGAGCTTTGTTGACATGAAGAAGGAGACCCATGCAGGAGCTTTGCTGATGTGAAGAAGGAGACCTACACATACGAAAAGTACACCTGCTAAACGTGAAGAATAGAGGTGGCTACTTCCTCCTACTTCTCAACCACCATAGCAGCTGCTGATGTGAGGAAAAGAGTGTGCCAGGTTTGAGCAATTCTGCTAACATATAAAAAAAAGAGAGGCATGCTACTGCTATTTACTGCTATAAAACATACTACTGCTGCTAAGAGCTATTGCTGACCATTCTGACCAAGCCTGTGAAGAGGGAACTTGGAATGTGAGAAGGAAGGAGATCTGTTGAACATGTGTGAAGTGTTTGTCTACTAGCAAGAAGGAGAAAGAGGTGAGAGTTGTTTGACAAGCCTAGACCGCAACAGAAGAGAAGAAGCTTTGTTCTCAAATCACAACATGATAAGAGCTGATGGGTGTTTTGCCACTTTAAAATATCTTATTGACAACGGATCTTCTGAATTATTTGATGAGGAATTTCGAGTGTATGCAATTGATACATTTTTTGAATCACTAAAAACATACGTAATCGAGTGCCAAACTGTTAACGAGGGTTATGAGGGAGATACGGAAGAAGGTGATTCGTTTGATAGTGGTTATACTCCAAACGACACTGAGGATCCAGACTACATTCTCGAGGAACCTATGAGCATTGCGCAATCTGAATCTGTGGAAGTGTTTGTTCCAGAGCCAGTGGAACCTGAGTTCATCATTATCAGCGATAGTGATAGCTATACTCCTGCTCCTCAACCGCCAAAAACTATCATTGTTAGAGATAGTGATGAGGAGATCCTAGACGTAGCTGCCAGTGAAGATCAATCATCTGAAGGTGATAACTTTGGTTATAGTGTTCCCTGGGAGATGAATTATAGTGCATGATTTGCCTATAATATCTTAACTATTGTTTGTTTTAGCATCTTTACGAAGCTATAAATAATTTTTTTTTGGCACAATGACTAATGTTAATAATTCTTTGCCCATTCCAGAGTTTAATGGTACAAAATATGAGTATTGGTCAATTCAGATGAAGACATTACTCATTGGAAAAGGACTATGGAACATCGTAGTCACAGGATACACCGAGCTTGCTGAATGGTCTGTCTTGACTGAAGCAGCTCGAAAAGCAAAAGAAGAGGATCAGAAAAAGGACTAGTTAGCCCTATCTCACATTCAATCAGCTTTGGCTGAAAACTTGTTTCCTAGGATTGCTTCATGTACAAATGCTTTTGAAGCATGGAGAGCATTAAAGGATGCTTATCAAGGGAACACACAAGTCAAAAAAGTGAGACTTCAAACTTTCAAAAGGGAATTTGAAAATATAAGAATGCAGGAGTACGAGGCTGTTGGTGATTACTGTGTTAGAGTCAAAGCAATTATCGATCAAATGGAAACACTTGGAGAGGAAGTGAAGCCAGAAGTTGTTGTGAAGAAAGTGTTGCGAACACTTCTTCATAAATGGGACCATATTGCAATCATCATTGAGGAGTCGAAAGATCTTTCTACCCTCTCTTTTGATGCATTAATCGGTTCCTTGACATCTCATGAGGAACGATTCCAAGATCCTCCAACCTTTAGAGGTGAGGACAAAGCCTTTTCAACCCAAGGACGAGGTCAAGGTAGAGGTCAGAAACACGGTCGAGGAGGTAGATCCCGTGGAGGTGGTCAATCTCAAGGGGGAAGATCACAAGAACCTGGTAGAGGAACCGGTGGTAATCAAGGTGGTAACCGAGGAGGACAATCATCCAGAGGAAGAGGAAGTGACAAATCTAACAAAGAATGTCATTATTGTCACAAGCTTGGTCACTTTGCTCGAGAATGTTGACTGAAAGCATCAAATGAAGGGAAATCCAATGGAAATTATGGAGAAGAGGAAGCATCCTCATCTTCAAATTTGTTTCTCACCTATGATCAATCACATCAAAATCTCAATACGACTTGGATTTTGGATACAGGTTGCTCCAATCATATGACCAGGAAGAAGGAACTATTTTCTAAAGTAGATTCCTCTTACAAGTCAAAGATCAGATTGGGTGATGACAAAGAGCTTCAAGTTGCCGGCATGGGCACCATGGAGGTGCCAACCAAAGAAGGTATTAAAAAGGTACATGACATCTATTACACTCCTCATTTGAAACATAACTTTCTTAGTGTAGGTCAAATGATGGAAAAAAATTATAAACTTATTTTTGAAAATGGCACTTGTGTCATTTTTGACAAAAATAATAGCAATAGAGTTGTTACTACTGTATCTATGACCAAAAATAGATTGTTTCCTCTGAAATTTGGGGAAAATGATAATGTCAAATTTGCTAATGTAACCATTGAGAATCCGAGTGTACTTTGGCACTTGCGATATGGACATCTCAACTTTGACAGCTTGAAGTTGTTAACTTCCCAAAATATGGTCTGTGGACTACCAAAAGTTCAGGCTCCAAAAGAGGAGGTATGCAAAGGATGTGCTTTGGGAAAGCACACACGCTCAAAGTTTCCAAAAGATGCAGCATGGAGAGCTAGTTATCCATTACAGTTGGTCCATTTAGATATTTGTGGCCCAATGCAAAACAAAAGTTGGGGTGGTCATCGATACTTTCTTACATTTATTGATGATTTCTCCAGACTATGTTGGGTCTACTTTTTGCAGACTAAAGATCAAGTATTTGCATGTTTTCAAGATTTCAAGAATGATTCAGAGAAACAAAGTGGTTTTGTGGTCAAATGCCTGAGAACTGATAATGGAGGAGAATTTTGCTCGATAGAATTTCTTCAATTTTGTAAGAATGTTAGGATAAAAAGGCAATATACCGCTTCTTACACTCCTCAACAAAATGGTGTGGTTGAGAGGAAGAATCGCACCATAGTTGAAATGACCCGATCCATGCTCCAATCAAAAGAGCTCAGTAATATGTATTGGGCTGAAGCTATCAGAACCAGTGTCTACATTCTAAATCGGTGTCCTACTTATAGCTTAGATGGCATCACTCCCTATGAAGGATGGTATGGTAAGAAACCAAATGTCAAACACTTTCAAGTTTTTGGTTGTCTTGCATATGCACATATTCCAGATGAGAAAAGATGAAAGCTTGATCCCAAAAGTCAAGCTTGTATTTTCCTTGGATACTGTGAGTCTACAAAGGCCTATAGGCTCTATAATCCCCACACAAACAAGGTTGTGATTTCTCAAGATGTGATTTTTGATGAAGGGGGAGTTTGGGGTCATCGAAAGTTGTATACTGATGATGGATCTCATCATGAAAATACATCTCAAGATCAGCCATCTGAAAGACCAGTTCTAAGGATATTCCTCAGACCACTATAGGGACTGCTGAGAATTCTGGTACTACCTCTTCTTCCAAGAGAAGGAAACTAGAGAAGAATCATCCATCATCTCAAATGTTGGATAAAAATTTTCAGAAAAGATACACTAGAAGCCAAGCTAGTGAAATGACTGATGCCTTGGAAAGACTAGAAAATATGCAACTATTTGGAGATGATGATTTTCACGATCCCAAAGGTGATGTGGTGAATTATGCCCTTATGACCAATGTCAAGCTTGAGCCTTCTACTTTTGAATAGGCATGTGAATTTGATATATGGCAGGAAGCTATGCAGGCAGAAATCAACTCCATCAACAAGAACGACACATGGGAGCTAGTTGAGCTTCCACAGGGAAAGAAATGTGTTGGTTGCAAATGGGTCTATAAGACTAAGCTCAAAGCTGATGGAAGCATTAATAAACATAAAGCAAGGCTAGTAGAAAAAGGTTTTACTCAGAAGTATGGTTTTGACTATGAGGAAACATTTGCTCCTGCTGCTCGACAAGAGACCATCAGATTAGCACTTTCATTGGCTACTCACAAAGGATGGAACATTCAGCATATGGATGTTAAGAGTGCCTTTCTGAATGGATATTTGAATGAGGAGGTTTATGTGAATCAACCTCAAGGATTTGAAGAACAAGGTAGGGAAAACCTTATCTACAAGTTGAAGAAGTCATTATATGGTTTGAAACAGGCCCCGAGGGCATGGTACTCTCGCATTGATGGCTACTTCCATAAATATGGTTTCACTAGGAGCAAAAGTGAACCTACACTCTACTACATGAACAAAGGTGAAGATATCCTGATTGTGTGTTTGTATGTGGATGATCTTATATTCATTGGTAGTAGTAACAAGCTGAATAAGGAATTCCATAATTCTATGATGCAAGAATTCGAGATGACAGATCTCGGTTTGATGCATTATTTCCTAGGCATGGAAATTCATCAAGAGGAGAATGAGATCTTCATTTGTCAACTTAAGTATGCTTAGGACATGCTCAAGAAATTTGCTATGGAAAAAAGCACACCAGTTGCAACTCTGATTGGACATGGGATTCAATTATGCAAAGAAGATGGAGCAACAAAAGTTGACAAGACAAACTATAGAAGTATAGTTGGAAGTCTAATGTTTCTCACCAATACAAGGCCGGATATTCAGTATGCAGTTTCCCTAGTTTCGAGGTATATGGCTGATCCATCAAAACTTCATCTACAAGAAGCTAAGTGAATCTTAAGGTATGTAAAAGGTACAATGGATTATGGGATTCACTACTACAAAATAGATGTTGCAAAGTTGGTTGGTTTCAGTGACAGTGATTGGGGAAGCAACATACATGATAGAAAATCTACTTCAGGAAATTGTTTCAGTCTTGGTTTAGGGCTTATTTCTTGGTGTTCAAAGAAGCAGAAAGTTGTAGCTCTATCATCTACTGAGGCTGAGTACATAGCCATGACACATGCTAGTACCCAAGTCTTATGGCTACGAAAGCTACTTGAAGAGATTGGTGAAAAACAGGTTGATCCTACCATCCTATATAGTGACAACATGAGTGCCATCCAGTTGGCATACAATCCAATCCACCACAAATGATCTAAGCATTTTGACATGAAATATCATTTCATTCGTGACATGGTGGACAAGAAAGTGGTTGAGCTAAAGCATTGCAGTACTCTAGACAATTTTGCAGATATCTTTACTAAAGGCATTGCCAAAGCTCAATTTTTAAAGTTGAGAGATTGCTTGGTCAGTCCTCTCATCTTTAAGGGGGAGTATGTTGGAATATGTTCTAACATATAGTATTATATTAGATTTGATTAATGTTTTAATCAAGCATATATTATATTGGACTATGCTTATATTTAGGGTGTAGGATGAGTTTGATATCCTATTCTTTAGGATTAGCTTAGAATGCTAAATAATAGGAGGTAGTGTTCACGTATAGGTTATTTCCATTTTTTGAAGATTTGGAGAGTATTTCTCTCACACTATTGTAAGGCTACATTAGCCTATAAATTTCCTCAAATGCAATGAAAAACACACTTCGGTCAATACATACCATTCATGGTGAAGTGCTCACATACTCCCTTTTTGTCAAAATATGTTGCATAAAGAGTTCGAGGATTCTTCCACATATCTACATCACATCAAACAACCCTTCCTAATCTTTATGCCACATACAATATGAAAATATAGTAGAAATATAGAGAAAAGGAGATGTTATGCAACAACAAACTACTTTCATAAATACAAGAGTGATTGATCGAACTTGGATGATTTCCAAAATTTCAGAAGAATGAACAATACTTGAAAATCAAATTCGCTCAACTATAAAAGTATTTGAACAAATGTAGGGAAACATTTAAGGCCACAGAATTGGAATAATTATAAGACACTTTGGGTGCTCTTTTTTAGTTTTAGATATATTCGTATTTGTTTGTTAAGAGACTTACCCATTGAAACAAGTAGTTGACATGTGGAACAAACTTCTTTTATAACAACCTTGAAAAATTCAATAACATTTTCTGTTGTTAAGCTGCTGACACTACTACCAAGCCATGCAATGCAAAGAGGTTGTTTAGGATGGAAACTTTTCAACTGCTGCAAGTCCTCCATATAATCTGTGCGCACAAGTTCTATGTGCCCTGACTCAAGATCTAGTAGGTTTTTATGAGCTTCATCAAGTGCAGCTTGAGATATATCAATTCCTACATACCTAAACCTGCATAACACTCACTAGAAGAGATAAATTATAAATAGTACATTGTACCCAAAAGTAAACTCGACGTAATCTCTTTGGCTTCTCTGTTAAGGCCTTGGAGAACCATTTGCTTCTCCATATTTTCTTATCTTATCTTAGTGTGATCTAGGTGATAAGATGAGCTATCTGTCAGTGCCATCATCATATGTGGCACGCAAGGAGAGGCCACAATCAACAACAGGGGAGCCTTACAGTGCCATGTCATATCATAGATGTGACAGGAAAAGGCACCAATGAATAATACATAAATGTGAAAGTATCATGTGATAGGTTATGCAAGGCCACAAACCACAAATCTGAAAGTGCCATTGGAGGGCTGAAATTTGATGTTCAGCTCTACCTATTTAAGTAAACTTTTTTTAATGCCTCAAAACATGATTTCAAATTTGAAAAAAAATGAATATATAACATAACTATTTTTTTTTATAATTCAATAAAAAGAGTTTTTACATTATCTTCTTTATTATTAATTACTACTTTGATTCTCTTCATTCCATTTGAATTATTTCTATCTTCTTTATTATTAATTACTACTTTGATTCTCTTCATTCCATTTGAATTGTTTCTTCGAACTCTTAGATTTGATTTTGCTAAGTAGCGCTAGAAATCCAAATTGGCTTTAAGAACTAATCTTATTAGAACTTCTAAAGTTATAGAGAAGAATCCCTTTAACCACTTTGTTCCAGCTCAAGTTGCTGCTCTACTTCATGAGATAAGGAAATTTGATCTCTATGAAGCCAAAGAGGCTCAACTCAAAGCTAGGTTCAAGTGGCTCAAAGTTGGTGATAGAGTTACTAAGGATTTTTTCAAAAGACTCGGGCCCCCTATTCATTCCACTCAGTTTAAGGCCCTGAAAGTAAATGATGATAGATTGAATGACTTTCTTAATATTATTCAAGCCTTTGTTACTCACCTTCAGGGGGTTTTTGACTCTCAACCCTTTATTGATGCTCATTAGTAGGATATGAATGAGTGTTGTAGTGTCATACCTCTCAAGCTTAGAGGGAATGTTGTGACTCTCCTCTCACCCTTGAGGATCTTTAATCTACTTTAGCTTAAGTGGCCAAAGATAAATCCCTTGCTATTGATGGCTTCCGCTATGAATTTTACAAGACCTTCTGGGACATGGTTGGGCCTGATCTTCTTTATCTGTATAAAGAAGCCATTTTATTGGGTTCTCTAGGAGCAATCATTAACAAAGGAAATGTTAAGTTCATACCCAAAGATGGAGATCTTGAAGTGATTACCAATTAGAGGCCAATCACCTTGTTGAATGTCAACTACAAGATCATTGCTAAGTCCATTGCTCTCAAGCTTTGACCAATTCTTACTTTTGTCATTTGGGTAGAGAAAACATGATTTGTTAAAGGCAAGTATATCTTGGACAATGTTATTATAGTTTGGAAAGGTATGGAATGGGTTCAAAAGTTTAGTCAAGAGGCCTTATTCATTAAAATCAATTTTGAAAAAGCTTATGATAGAATTGAGTTGAATTTCATTCTTACTATGCTGAAGGCTCTTGGGTTTGGTCCTTTATTTCTTCACTCTATTCAAATGCTTTTTCGAGATGCTTCTGCTATTCTTACCATGAATGGGTTTCAATCTCAAGATATCACTCTAGCCCGTTTCATCCGCCAGGGGTGTCCTTTGGCCCCCCCTTTTTTTTGGTTGGTAACTGAAGCTTTTAGTTATTTTTGGCCCACCATGCTTTTCAAGGCCATATTAAGGGTATCTCTCTCCCTAATTCCTAGAATCAACTCATTAATGGTCATTTCGTTGATGATTCTTTCCTCACCCTTCGAGAAGATGAGCAATCTATTTCTGTTTCCCTTCAATGCTTGCATACCTTTTCTTTGGTCTTAGGTTATAGTATTCAATGGTAGAAGACTTCCTTCTATAGAAAGTGTCCTAATGAAACTCCTGCTTGGCTATCTCATTATTCCTAGAAGTGGATCCAACTAGGTAAGACCTTAAGTTTCTTGGGATCCCTTTTTCCTTTCATGCCTCTCCTGCTCAACTTTGGAGTGATGTTATCCAGAAAGTGGAGAAGAAGCTGCGGTATTGGTCCACCAAGAAACTTTCTTTAGCAAGGAAGTTTAATATCTAATCCAAGGTGTTAGCTTTTGCTCATGTTTACTATTCAGATTGTTGGGTTCCTTCAAAGAATTGCTATCACAAGCTTGATAGACTTTTGAGAGATTTCATCTGGGCTTTAGATAAAAACAAAAATGAACTCCATAGAGTTTCTTGGGATATTTGTTGTCTCCCTAGGGTGGATGGAGGCATGGATGTTTTCAATTGTAACCATCAAGGTTTTGCCTTATGTGCTAAGTGGATTCTATCAGCCTTACAAGGTAATGAGGCATGGAAAATTCTTATCAGGTACTGCCTTTCTACAAGCCTCCCTTTGGGAAAAAGGGAGTGGAAAGCATTAAATTTGCATATTGTTCTCACTATCCTTGTTCAGTTCAATATGTATGGATCTTTTATTGTCAAAAGCATATGGAAGGCTTGGGAAGCCTTGAAGTATTGACTTTGCTAGAAAGGAAATGGCCAAGGCTTGGGAGCTTCTTGTTCCTCCCTTAGTTTTTGGTGGTCTCTATCAGTTACTTATGATGGCATGCCTTTAGCACAAGTGCAATGGATTCATGTTTTAAGATTTCACAAAAAGGGTATTGACTCTTTCTGGAATCTTTATGATGTTCAAACCAAGAGCTGGTATAATTGGGATAAGTTCAAATGCTTGCATGGGCTCTTGCCTGGTGATAGGTCAACTTTTGAATTTTTAATTGATAAAATCCCTTTCTCAATTTGGGTCTAGCTGGGCAAGGTCTTTCAACTTTCTTGGTGGGCAGACTGGGTCTGGCCTACAATGTTCATTTGCTCAAGTATAAACCTCACCCGAGTCATTCTTGGCTTTCACCTCATGTTCCCATGGTTGAGGTTTTGAATAACATATGGGATCTTCTTTCATCTCTTTCAAGATGGAAATTGTGTTTCACTACAATTTGGAAATCTTATATTAAACCTAAGCATAGCTTTTTTGCTTAGAGTCTGTTACACCAAGGTTTACTTATTGGTATCCATAGAGTTTACTTGGGGTTCCCTTATCCTACTTGTGCTTTGTGTAATTCCCCTAAGGATTTTCTCCATGTTTTCTGGTCTTGTTCAAAAGCTAAAGCTGTTTGGGATTGGATTTTCTCTTTTTTTAACCAATTCTTTATCACACCTTGTTCTTAGGTTCATGCTCTCTTGGGTAATCCTCTACAATTTTCATAACCCTTATTGAAGTGTGGCACATATTCCATGTTATTGTTCGATTTTATCTATGGAAGAGAAGAAATAACATCATTTTTTGCAGAGGAGTAACTTCTATTTCTTTTTCCCTTTCTGATAAATATGCCATATTCTATGATACATGGTTGTAGATTATTGCTCAAGTGGAGAAAGTAAATTTGGAAGTTCAACACTTACGGAACATGTTGGATTACTGAGCCAATGCTCCTTGTTCCAGGAGCAAGCACCCTCCTGATCGGCCTCCTCAGCATCAATAGACTCAATGGTGGGGTGTTTTGGGTGGTCAAACTCGACCTCGAAGTTGGGGTTCCCCTCCTTACCAGCCTCCTTCATCACCTACTTAACATTGGTCCCAACCACCTTCAAACCTTAAGAGACTCTGCTCTGTTGCTCCTTCATCCTCTCGTGTGCAGTCGAGATGGGATGTGCAACCAAGTGTTTCTCCTCCAAGGACAGGATGGGGTGATGACCCTTGCCCGCAACCACAATGCAATTGGGTGGACTATTCCTGTAGTGGGAGATGTGCCAACTCCTTAGCTCCTTGCTCAACTGAGGGAGAATGATGGCTAGAGCAATGATTATAGCACTAATCATGGTTAGGCTTACCTGGGATAGACAGATAATTTTCATCCTCCCAATGAGCCTAAAACTGACTAACTTATTAGTTGATAGTTGTAGCACTCTGTAAGGAGTTTATGTGGTTTTTTTGTTGTGTTTGGGATTTTCGAGCTTTATTTTGTTCCTAACTTTTCAGTTAGTATGACTTTTGAGGTGTGCTAATCCCAACCGCTCCTTTTTGTATGATTAGTCTTTTCTTAATTTAAAGTCTTTTCATCCAAAAAAATCCTTAGATATAATAAAATTAAATTAAAATTGTCATTCACCAAACCCTAACATCTTATTCATCCTCCATCTCCAGAAGGCCTTTGCTAAATGCAATGCTTGCCTTCTACAACCACCCCTTGAAACAATAAGACTGATGATCAAAGATCTAAAGGTGGATAAGATTATTGTGACCTCTAGAACATGGGAATAGATGAATGCAAACATTTCATTTACCTTTAATGTTAAAAGAGATTAATGTATGAAGCTCAAGGCTATGATAATATTTTATTTCATGAATTCATATTATTACACAATGTATACTCAAATTTATCCAGATTCATTCCATAGTTTAAAACGCACAAAGCAAAAGAAATGGAATATATATTTAAATTTATCCCAAACGTATTCCATAGTTTAATACGCTGAAAGCAATAAACAAAGTGAATACATATTAATAAATCAGTCTTTCCTATCAAATGGAACATTTTCAAAGATAAGGAATTGATATATCTCAAGCTGCACTTGATGAAGCTCATAAAAATCTACTAGATCTTGAGTCAGGGCACATAGAACTTGTGCGCATAGATTATATGGAGGGCCTGCAGCAGGTGAAAAGTTGCCATCCTGAACAACCTCTCTGCATTG
>Ga0115851_101632_pt1 | contig 11926 bp, 19 predicted proteins | sample InSIn2gowninarea_FD_83865 | JGI IMG/M metagenome (GOLD analysis project Ga0115851, IMG submission 83865)
AAATAACCTATGACAAAACAATGCACATCTAAGGATTACGAAATGGGAAAGGACAATTATTTTATTTAAAGGCCGAGTCTATTTTTTCAGGAAATGCACAAGGTACCATATGCTGGTCACCTACGGTACCAGAAAACTCTTACAACAAATAAGTAGCAATTTTTTTGGTTGGGTTTAAAGAAGGAAGGGGCTAATTACATAGTTGGCTGTCTAGAATTCCAAAAGGTTAAGGATAAGCACTAGCAACCAATTGGTTTGCTTCAACCAATTCCCATTTCTGAGTGGAAGTGGGAGGTAGTATCAATTGATTTTATTACTTGTTTTTCTAGAACAACAAGAGGGAATGACTCTATAATGGTGGTGGTGGACAAACTCACCAAGGCTACCCATTTTATTCCAGTAAAGTCTATGTATAAAATGACTAATATTGCAGATATTTACATGCAAGAAATTACCAAACTTCATAAGGTGCCTAAGGCAATAATTTCTGATAGAGATCCAAGACACTGGTCTATGATGATCTATCTGTCAATGAAGTGGAAACCCCACATACTATCAAGGCACTTCAGCCCGAGTTGATGGTTATGTCAGACCCTCACTGTCCTGAGGTTGGTTTCACTTATAGTCAGGAAATTGTTGAAACACTCAAGGCTCCGCATCACTCTTTACTTTGCATTGAAGATCAACCAAACATCTAGATTTCGATTCCTCCTCTCAAACTACACGACCCCATCGCTTATGCATTGGAGGAATCTTACACAACAAGCACACATGCACAACGTAAGTGGTATACCTCTCTCATGTTTGCTCGAATGTCACAGTCAAGAGAATTCATACACTCAACATTTGCATGCAATGTAGCACAACACCATGGCAACTCCACAGAATTCTTTTCATGCGCTTTCACTCATTTTTGTTATGTGGACACTTTTAAACTTGAAGTGTGTTTGTTATATACCTAGGGGGGATAACATGGGGTACAAAGGGAGGTACCCAAGGGAATAATGTAATAATGGAATGGGCCATAGCAATAAATAAGGTGGTTAACCCATATCATGTAAGGGACCACAAGTAGTTAGTAATAAGGTAATGGGCCCATGGTATTAGATAGATGGTATTGAGGGAACCATGGTAATGACCCATGGTATTATATGTATGAGGCCTATAAAGAGGCTAGAGACTCCACATTGAGGGATGTGAAGGATTATTGTATGAACAGGCATATGGCTTGTGGAGTGTTCTCCTTCCTTAAGGAGTGAATATATGGTGTTGCCCTACCTCAAGGGTTTGATCAATAAAGTGAATCATTTCTATCTATATTCAGATCTTGTTATTTCTTGGGTTTATTGGCATTATCTTATATTTTCATATCAGATCTATAACAAGTGGTATCAGAGCACTTTCTTGGGCACAAAAGTGGAGAATTTTTTTATATTTTTGCAGGGATTTTTGGGCGGCGAGTTTGCAGATCAGATCTGTATGTTTTGGTGATAGATCTGCAAAACCTAATTGTAGATCTGTATTCTTTGTGAAAAAATATCCGATTTCAAAAAAAAATCGGTTGAATCGGGGTCCGGATGAAGGAGATATCACTGATCTAAAAATCAGTGGGGTTGCAGACAATTTTTCAAGGCAGCAAGTTTGCGGCGCAGATCTAGACGTCCTAGTGCAAGATCTACAAAATATAATTGTAGATCTGTATTCTTTGTGAAAAAATAGCCGATTTCAAAAAAAAAATCAGTTGAATCGGAGTCTGGATGAAGGAGATATCGCTGATCTAAAAATCAGTGGGGTTGCAGACAAGTTTTCAGGGCAGCGATTTTTCGGCACAGATCTGGACGTCCTGGTGCAATATCTACAAAATCTAATTGCAGATCTGAATTTTTTGGGAAAAATTACCAAATTTCAAAAAAAAAATCAGTCGAATCAGAGTCCGGATGAGGGAGATATCGCTGATTTAAAATCATCTCTTTTTTGCAGAAATTTTGGTGACGACGGGAAAGTTGTAGTGCAGATCTGAAATTCCATTGTCTGGATCAGGATTTCTATCACATGGGTAGATCCAGAATGGTTGTTCCATTTCCAAAAATAGGTCATAATATGGATTCTGAACAATATTGACGGAATTGTGGCCATTACAAATTTTCGCCAAGTAAGTGAATTTTTTTCAAAACCCTCTTTATGGCGGTTCTATGTTTTACAGGAAAAGATAATGGTCCTACTATTGAAGAATACATAGAGAAAACTAAGTGGGTATGGGAAAAAAATTGGAAGGATTCAGTGTGGCTTAATTTCAGAGATGAGACTCATAAATGGTATTTCTCACTTGACGACAAGCAGTTGTCCAAACTTTCAGATGCAGAATTTGAAAGAGTCCTTTTAGACAAATGGTCTCGGACTAGAAAAAAGAAGAACGAGAAACGTAAGGGGTTATTTTCTACGGGTGTCTCCTTATTGCAGGTTCATGGATTGATTCAGAAGGAGAAAATCATTGTATCTATAAATCCTAGTTGCAAGCATAATTTTATGAATGTGAATTTGGCAAAAAAATTGCAACTTATTTGTTGTAAGAGTTTTCTGGAACCGTAGGTGACCAGCATATGGTACCTTGTGCATTTCCTGAAAAAATAGACTCGGCCTTTAAATAAAATAATTGTCCTTTCCCATTTCGTAATCCTTAGATGTGCATTGTTTTGTCATAGGTTATTTTCAATTTATACATATTGTTGGTTTGAATTTCCAGATTGCAAAATTTTTCTCATTAAATCTATCTTGCAATTGTTGATTGTCATGGCATGCATAATGTGCACTCTCCAAATAAGTGCATGAGCCACCAGATTTTATTTTCCCTTAATGTATTTCATTTTGAAATCATATTCAGCCACCTGATTTTCCAGGCATTTATATTTGGTTGTTCAAATAAATGTCATAGCCAATAATGATCAATTTGTAATTTAAATTTTCGACCCATGAGATAATTTCTCTACATTTTAAGTGCATGAATAATAGCTACAGTCTCCAAATCATGGGCAGCATTATTTTTCTCGTGCTCTTTTAATTTTCTCGACTCGTAGCAGATTACTTACCCATTTTGCATGAACACACCTCCCAATCCTTCTTTGCATGCATGAGTACATACCAGAAAATCTACATTTGGGATGGAAATTTTTAATATTGGACCTCTGGTTAGTAAAGCTTTTAGATGTTGAAAATATGCTTCACACTCAGGTGACCATTCAAACTTTACACCTTTCTTTTACACTGAAGTAATCAGATGTGCTATATTGGAAAAACCTTCAATGAATCTCTGGTAATACCCATCTAGGCCCATAAAATACCTTACTTCAGTAACATTGTTCGATAATGGCCATTCTATGATAGCATTAATTTTCTCAGAGGCCAAAACTATTCCATCTTCTGAAATAATGTGACCCAGGTAATGGATTTTCTTCTCGTAAAATGAGCACTTACTCATATTAACATTTGATGCTTCCTGAGTACTTGCAAGAATCTCAAATGTTGTTGACTATCCTCCTCAAATTTAAAATATATCAGACTATCATCGAGAAAAACAATGACAAATTTATTAAGATACTCTTTGAAGACACCATTAATTAAATACATAAAAACCCCCAGTGCATTAGATAATCCAAAAGGCACCACTACGAACTCATAGTGTCTCTAATGAGTTGAGAATGATTTTTTACTAATACCTTATTCTTTGATTCTCAAGTTGTGATATTTCAATCTTAAATCAATTTTAGAAAGGAAAAAAAATTGTACGGAGCTCATCGAACAAATCATCAATTCTCGGAAATGGGTTTTGATTTTTAATAGTGACTTTATTTAATTGCCAAAAATCAATACGCAGATACTATGTATCATCTTTATTTTTAACAAAATGAACCGGAGAAGCCCTACCATGATACACTGAGGTGTATATAACCTTTCTTCAATAATTGTTGCAACTGCATATATAATTCTTTAAGTTCAGGGGTACTCATTCTATATGGTATCTTAGACACTAGAACCACACCTGGCACTAGATCAATAGAAAAATCAATATCCCTCCTTAGAGGTAATATGATATCTGTGCAAAAACATCAGCAAATTGTTGTAGCACTTAGTAGTTTTCTAAATCATTTTTTTTTTCCATATCCATTTCCTTCATATTTTAGGTTTTAACCCTGTACTGAAATTACCTTCAAACAAATTCTTACAAAACAAAAAATATACAATGGCAAGAAACATAAAACAAATACATAGATCTTTTCCCTTGGATCCCAAAATCAGGAATACCAAATTGATTTTTCATTATGTTCCTTTCAATGTTACAATACATATATATACATGTCGAAGCATTCATAAGCGAACATAATTGTAGTTCCTCTGACTGGATCTACAAAATACCATGGGTAGAAAACCATCATGCCCAAAACCAAGTGCAAAAACCATGCACAAAACCATAGGTAGGTCCGCCCACCTAATATAGGGTACAAAAAAAATTTCCGAGGGCGCTGCCCCAAACTCTATGTGGGGGGCTAGCTCCCCCCTGAAACCCCCCAGCAAGGGAGTCTACGCACCCCCTGTTGTGCTCGGCACAACAAACAGGGTAGGCTATTTCCCCCCCACACTTGCGACTAGTCATGGAAAGAATTTAACACACACCCAACATTCTCCCACTTGTTGTTTTCTTTTCCACACAGGAGATCACAAGAGAGCTTAATCTATTGTCCAACCCTGCAACACCCATTGTTTCTCTACACCAAGAAAACTTCTCAGTGCTCATTGAATTTTTCAATGCATTTGCATCATTCTTCAAAGTGTCAACCTTTATGAGCAACACCATTTTTCCCTCGACTATATCCCTCACAAAGTGATACTAAACATCAATTTGCTTTGTCTTTGAATAATAAGCATGGTTATTTTCCAAGAAAATTGCACTTTGGCTATCACAATCTCTCATTATAACTCGTTGTACAAGCCCCATACTTGAACACAATCTCTCCAAGCAAACTGCTTCTTTGCTTGCATGAGTTGCAACCATGTATTAAGCCTTTGTAGTTGAAAGAGCCACTAAAGACTTCCTTTTTCTCATCCAATTGAATCCACCTCCAAATAGGTTAAACACATACCCACTTATAGATCTTCTCTGATCCATATCTCTAGCTAGTCTACATCAACAAAGTCATGGATGTCAAAAATTTTATCCAATCTTGGTCTTCCTTGGTAGCACAGACCATAATCACTAGTGCCATGCAAATACCTGAAAACTCACTTCACTGTTGTCAAATGCTCCTTCCTTGGTTTTGACATAAACCTGCTCAATACTCCCATTGCATGTGCAATGTCTAGTCTAGTACAGACCATTGCATACATCAAACTACCGACTACACTTGCATATGGAACACAAGACATGTCCTTTTCCTCTTCTTGTGTCTTGGGATATTTTTTAGCATATAAATTTACACCTATAGGAAAAGGAACCTTCATCAGTTTACTATCTTGCATATTAAACCTCTGCAGTATTATCTTGACATACTTCCTTTGGTTTAACTAGAGCTTCCTTTCTTCCTAGCCTCATTTAATTTCCATGCCCAAAATATAGTTTGCAGCACTAAGATCCTATTGAAGGAAATGTAACTAGGTTTGGTCTTCATACATGTACTTTTGATATTGGTATTTATTCAAGAAAATAAATATTATTTTTATAATAAATGTTAATGAGTTTCTTACTCATTTAAATAGGTATAGCACATGTTAAAGTGTTATAGGTAAGTCAAATGGTCAAAAGAAAATGTTGAAGACCTTAAGGGAATGTTACACGTATTTTTATGTATTAGAGTCAAGAGAATACCTCCAAGCAAAGTCAACAAGACTCCTCCATGCAACGACACCTACAAAGAAGGAATCCGAATTAGATATGTCAAGTCGGCCTACTTTCCTCTAGTTGGCCTGAAGTCGGCCTAAAGGAGGGACAATCCTCTATATATAGAGGTTGTCCACTCCTCTAAGGATAACACAATCTACCTCTGAAATCAACGAAGAAGAAACACTGAGAAAGGGTAAATAAAGTCAAAGTACAAGGACCCTCTAGTGCAGCAAAGAAGGAGAGACACAACTTGAAGTTTATAGGGTTGTTCTAAGGAAGAAACGCAGTCACACGTGCAAGAAAACAAGGGAAGTTTGCAGACATAACAACAGAAATATCACAGTTATATATTCCTCCTTGTTTGGGCTAGTAACTTAGGCCTATAAGGACTCATACTCAAGAGAAGAAGAGGTCTCTCAAGTGAAGGAGAAAGACCTAAAATCATAAGGGAAACCTCCCACACGTGTGAGAAACTAGGGTTGTAGTACCACTATATCAAGTCTACACTATACATCAAGAAGAAGCTCGATTGGGTCAACAGAAAGAAGGTATCCTCTTGATAAAGGATCCCACTAAGGATCAAATATTGGAGTCTATTCTAGAGCTAGTATACTAAGGACTATCAAAAAGTTGAAAGAAGAACGAAGTACCTGAAGAAGGAGGACAAAGTGCCGAGGAACAAAGTGTGGGAAGGAAAAAGGACAAAGTGTTGGGGAAATGAAGTGCAGGAAGGATGAAGGACTTGACTTGTGCTTGGAGGATATTCTAGTCAGGGGTCTAGGGTTTGGCATTAATCAATAAGAACCTTCAATAAGAGAAACTTACTAATGGGGCTTCCTCTCAAGAGATGAGAGGTTTTGGCCCTAGCAGAGAGCCAATGTCTTGTGTTCTTATTCTTATGTTTTTGGTAGTAGTTTGATGAAGTACACACACATGCATTAATAAGAAGAAGAAGATTAAGCTAATAAGAAAAGTAAAAAGACTCCACAAATTGTTATCAAGTCAAGAAGAATCACAATACACAGAATTTCCCTAGATTCTTCAACAAACCCTTCATGTCAAATTTGGAGGATAATTGGGTCTTCAAATCCTGGATAATTTATTTGTCATTTCCAATTAGCAACATATCATCCACATACAAGACCAGATAAATAACACGGTCACCAATTAATTTAAAATACACACAATGATCCGCTTTGCTTCTGGTGAAGCCAATTCCCTATATATGTATCAAATTTCTAATACCATATCCTTGGTGACTATTTTAACCCGTACAAGACTTTTTTAATGTGCATACTATTTTTTTTTTCCCTTCATCGCAAATCCTTTAGGTTGCTTCATGTAGATCTCTTCTTCCAGATCCCCATGAAAAAATGTTTTCTTCACATCCATTTGTTCTGCCTCAAAATCAAAAGTAGCATCAACAAAAAAAAGTAATCTAATGGAAGCTACCTTGGCAACAAGAGAAAAAATATCATCAAAATCAATTCCCGACACCTGGGAATAACCTTTTGCTACCAATCGAGCTTTTTATTTCTCCACCTTGCCTTTTGTATTCATCTTCTTCTTAAACACCCATTTTCTTCCAATGGTTTTCCTTCCAATTGGCAACTCCACCAGATCCCAAACCTCATTTTTTTCCAAAGATGCCTTTTCATCAACCATAGTCTCTTTTCATAGTTTTCCATCCTCTAAATCTACTGCCTCCCTAATAGTTATTAGATCATCATTAGTAAGAGATAAAGCAAAATTTTAACATAAAATAGATGGAATGTACCTTTCTAGTTACCTTCTTTCTTGAACTAATCTTCTCATAGTTGGAGTTTGGTGCTCTTCATCTTTTGATTCTTGTTCTGTTGTAGAGTCTGATTCTTCCTCCTTTAGCTCAAACTCTATCTTCTCAGGTTCCTTTGGTAGAACTTCATGTTTAATAACATATTTCACCTCTCTAAACACCACATCTTAGTTGTACACAATATTCCTTGTTTTTGGGTTCCAAATATTATAACCTTTTAAATCATCCTCATACCCAATAAAGATGCACCTTTCATATTTACTATCCAACTTGGTTCTTTTCTTCTTTAGAACATGTACATATGCATCATAGAAAAATGCCCTCAAATGTGAAAGAGATGGTTTCTTACCAGTCCATAACTCATGTGGAATCTTATCCTCCAACGCTGATGAAGTTGATATATTAACCAGGTAACATGGAGTCTCCACCCCCTCTACCCAGAATTCTTGTCCTAACCTGACACCACTGAGCATGCTTCTTTCCTTTTCCATAAACATCTTGTTCATTCTTTCAGCAAATCCATTTTGTTGAGGTGTTTAAGGAGTAGTCTTCTATCGTACTATGCCACACTTCTTACAGAACTCTTCAAATTCCTTCTTGCAGAACTCTCCACCATTATCTGTTCTCAACACCTTTATATTTTTATCTATCTAGTTTTCCACCATAGCCTTAAATTATTTAAACCTGTCAAAGACTTCATATTTCTTCATGAGGAAATATATCCATGTATTCCTTGAGAATCCATCTATAAATGATACATAGTAAACAGACTTACCCAGTGATGGAACCGACACAGGTCCAAACACGTCATTGTGCATAAGCTCTAATATCCCTTTCACCCTCTTAGCACCAGAGGAGAAACTCACCTGATTCTGCTTCCCATATACACAATGTTCACAGAAATTAAAATCCAAATATCAATTAGATGTACCATGAAGCATTCGAAGGCCCTTCTCTCCAATATGTCCAAGCCTTTAATGCCATAGCATGGTCTTTTCTCTAGTGACCACTAGATTTTCTGCTCTAGTTTTAGGAACCACAGAACTGTTGCACCCATCAATAAAAACACTACCCAAAAGCTTGTACAAAGATCCAATCCGAACTCCCCGCATCAATTCCAATGCTCCCTAAACCATCTTGCAAGTATCTTTCTTGAGCACTGTTTTTACACCCACATCATCCATCTTGCTTACAAAAATCAAATTTTTGGCCAATGCAAGAATATGTAGAACACCCGAAAGTGTTCTAATCCTCCCACCTTGCAACTTCTGCTTGACTTTTTGTGTTCGATCATTATAGCCTTCCTATCATCCCATAAGAAGACATCACCACCATCAAATTTCTCATACTCATAGAACCACTCCCTAAGCGAAGTGAAATGAAAGGATGCGCCTGAGTCAACCAACCATGCCTCATGATCTACCTGTGTACTTGAATAAAAATTCAAGTACACATCCCCACCTTCATCTGAGGTGGATTTTGCCTCTACAAAAGGAGCATCATCAAATCCCTTTCCTTTCTCAAGAGCTTTATATCTACAATAATTTTTGAAGTGCCCTTCCTTTCCCCATTTCCAACATACTTTTATAGGTTTTCCTGGAGATTTTGATCTCCATCTATATTTAGATCTCCCACTGGAGGACATATTTTTGTTTCTATTCTAGGACCATCCTTGTACAAACAAGGCATCTCTATTTTGGCTCTCCATATTTTTGTTTCTATTCTAGTACCATCCTCGTACAGACAAGGCATCTCCATTCTAGCTCTCCATATTTTTCTGTCTCATCTCATCCGACAACAAAGATGAGACTATTTCACCAAACTTCAAGGTAGTTGTATTTCTACCTATAGCAACACCCATACTATCCCATGAATTTGGTAGAGAACACAACAAATTGATGCACTTATCTTCACATGAAAGTTTTATATCAACAGATAACAATTGGATTACCACAATATTTAAGTTATTTAGATTCTTTGTCATCGAGTCTCCATCCTTCATCCTCGCGTTATACAACTTTTTCCGCAGAAATTATTTGTTCACCAGAGACTTAGATTGGTACAAATTCTCTAACTTGACCCACAAATCCTTCATTGTAGCTTCCCTTGATACATTCAACAATACTAAATCTGAGACACACAATCATATTATGCTATTTGTCTTTCGATCCAGCTTCACCCAGTCTTCTGCTAACATTGTTGTTGGTTTAGTACCTAGAACTACCGAGATCCAGCAAATCCACCATCTTGAGCTTCCACAACTCAAAAATTTGACCATTAAATTTATCGATCTCTATATTTCCACTGCTCGCCATCTTCTTTCACTACATTAATCGATCCCGCAAACCTCCCACTGAACAGGGTCTACCACATGCCCGAGCAAAACCCCTTAATTTCCCCTTGAAGCTGAAACAACTCTAATACCAAATGTCGGTTTTAACCCTGTACAGGGTTAAAACCTACACATATCAGTTGTAAGGATCTAACATCCTCTCTTAAAACTCTTCTTTAACTACATAGCCAATATTTATCTAACATAAATATGCATATGAATTCCTTGGAACTATCTTGGTCATCCCTCATCATCAATACAAATATAAGATTTGTTGTAGCAATCAAGGATTGCATGGTGCTTCTCCAGCAGTCCATGCCATTTAGACAATCATAAGACCCCAACAAAATTACATTTAAATCGTATTTTGTATTTAGCCCACTCATATCACTTGGGCATTCTTTGACTATTTATGTAATTCTCTTCTTCACACCTATAGCTAGTTGTACTAACCATGCTTTGGAATGATTAGTTTTTTTTTTTACCTCAATCATATGAGCTTTTTGCTCCGCTTGAATTTTATCAAACACTCATAAATTCTGGCACACCCCTGTCCAAATATTCCACAATAGGTTCTGATTGTATATTTTGCACAATCCTCATATTTTCTACCTTATGAGGACAATATTTGTACCTATGATCCCTTTTACAACCCCAACGTTTAATAGGTGGGAGTTGAAGCTTCTTTCTTGAATAATCACCCCTTGTGGCTCCTTAAAATATGGTATTGTTTGCTACCTACCTGAGAATTGTTCTTAAATGGTCGGGGTTTAAACCCTTTTTCCTCTGCTCCATAAAATTCTTCTTCTTGCGGCCCCAAGATCTCTACAAGGCTATTCTATTTTTAGTATGTTCATAAATTTGCTTTTCCTCTCTCAAGGTTTCCTCTATGGTTTTAGGTTCATCATATTTCAGCTTACTAGCATAAAATGGTGGTTGTCCACAGATGTATCTTTTTATTTTAACCTTTTCATCTCTGATGAAATAAACATATCTCAATAGCTTAGTGAATTTCTAACCATACTCCTCCATGTTCATGCTTCCCAACTAAAGTTCGAAGAATTCTTACATTCTCTGTTCATAAAATTATTCTAATAAATATTTTCTTTAGAAATATTCTTTGAATTTCTTCCATGTGATTTGCCTTTCATATTGGAGCTTCACTACTTTAAGTTTCTCTCACGATAGGTTGGCCTTGCCCTTGAAATGGTATATGGTGATTCTGGCCTCCAAGTTAGACGACTAATTATACAACTGAAGATATTTTCTCATCTCCAGCAACTAGGCTTCAACCTATTATCCTTTCCTATTCTCTCCATTAAATGTGGGAGATTTGATTTTCTTCAACTCCCCTTGTAGATTTCCCCTGTCATTTTCTCTCCTTGTCTTCTTAACTGGGAAGACTCTAGGGAGACTATCAAATTCAAAAATAGATTAAGCCATTTTGTTTGTCCTTCTTGTTGAGCAATGGTGCCAATGAGAAACACTCCTTGAATGACTTGAAATTCCAACCCCTCTCTTTTTAAACCTAACATAATTTTCATTTGTTAGCCTGGAATCAGTTTGTTGGCCCAATTCTCTCTAAAATTTCATTTAAACTTTGCAAAATTTGGTTGTTAATCTGTTTTTTCTCCTATATCAAATTCTCATTATCATCTTTGTCATTGAGCACTTCCAGTTTGAGACTCTTCAAAATTTCTTCCAAATCCCTACCCTCAGGTTGGTCCACTTCATGACCATTAAATTTTGTTTCAACATTACTCATGCTTATGTTCATAGTCCTAATCACTTCCTCTTCGCGATAAGGCCCTTGGGCATCTTTTGGACTCCTATCTTCGATTAGGGATTTATATATATATATATATATATATATATATATATATATAGATATAGATATAGATATATATATATATATATATATATATAT
>Ga0115851_101633_pt1 | contig 11919 bp, 13 predicted proteins | sample InSIn2gowninarea_FD_83865 | JGI IMG/M metagenome (GOLD analysis project Ga0115851, IMG submission 83865)
CTGGAGGTAGTTGAGTGAGTATTTCGATGTTAGTTGATGACGAGTTGGAACTAACTTTAACTTGGTTGTAAACTGCCACCGCTCTTGTGCCAAAATCTATTGCGGCAATAGCTAAAAATCCTAATGCGATCGCATTGAACAGATAAGTCAACAATTCTTGAGTAGACATAGTGGGAATCCTTCGTTTATTTCGGCGTGTAGAGAGTGCCGAGTTTTTGTCTTCACATTGTTATAGCAAATGCAGTTATTAAGCTATCAAAATTTCAACATTTGCTTGACTTGATAATATAATAAATCAAGTTATAAGTCAAGCATTGTATTATTAATAACTATGTTTACAGCAATTGTTAATAACTAAAGAAGACCTCAGTTTACTTGTCTAATTGTTAAGTTCAATCTCCCGCCGTTCTTCAGTAAGTTGCTAGTATTAGGGACAGTTTCTTTAAAGGCATGAAGGAAGTTCCGGTTTTCTCTGCCCGTAACAATTACCTCGCCACTTTAAATAATATAAGGTTTGGTTTTGTCAGTACATAAAAGTCCACCTAAAACAATAATCTCTAAAACCGCTTTCCTATACAAATTAATTAAACAAGACTGGGATAAAAATTATTATTTCCTATCTCTTGAGCTACCTTTATAATTCTGAGTTGACAACATAATTACACCCGTGATTAGCTGTACTAACCAGACTTTGTTTTTGTTAAATTTACTTAGAGTCAATTTGTGATAATTCTTGCCAACAACTGTTACGATTTTTGACTAATTTAACATACTCTCTTATGGCTTTAAGATGCAAATCTAGCTCCTGCTGACGCTCAACTCCTGCTAATATGTATTCCTGCATAGAATTGGGAGCATTTTTTTGGGCAGCTAAAGCATGAGACTGTGCAGCTATTGCATGGGATTTTGCAGCTAGTGCGTACTGTCGAATTAATTCTCCCGATAATGCGGCATTTTCCCCTTGCGTACTGAGGCTTGTAGCAAGCTGCTCTTCCTTTACTGCCTGGAGTTCTGAACTTTTAGCATTGTTAAAAGCAAGCTGGGCTTGTTGCTGTAAATTCCAATACATAAGTTAACCTTAAAACTATAAATTAGGGATACTGTGATTGAATTATTTTGCTAACAACCATAGTTAAAGATGTACTACTTCTAGAAAAATAGTTTTATTTACCAATTAATAATAATTTGGCTTACTAATTAGCTACTAGCTAACTTTAAATATTATGCTAATAACTACAATCGCTCTTGAGAAGGAGATAAGCTCCAGTTTAGTTAGTAACTTTACAGACAATACAACTTAATAAGTGTGTAATAACTGAATATAAATATACCCTTATCCATCTCCTGCTAGATGGCAAATACTTGGTAATTTGTCAGTATTAAATATTTACTTAGAGAGCGCTATATTAATTTTTTAATAATGAATTAAAAGCTCTAGCTCAAAGGCGGAGATTAATTCTCCGTCAGAGTTCATCAGAGAGTGACAGAAAACGGTTATTTACCGATTGCGTGGAATCATAAGAGTGTGTAAAGCAAACAAGCTTCTGACATCAAGTGCATCCCAGCCAAGCCCTACAAAATTTGATAACTATGCAGCAGAGTTTGAACAGACTAACGTAACAAGTAGTTCAATTGTTGTTAGGTAATTAGCTCGTACTCACAAGTGACAGCTTCCCTAGAACGTTTGTGTGTACTCGTTAAGGTTGCTCGCTACATAGTAGTGCATGCCTTATTACAATGAATCATTATTGATTTAGAACTAGCTTTAACTAATAATAATCAAGTGATTTTTAGCATCAAATTTAATTTTACCTTGCTCTTGTAACCTGCCTAGTAGCCGTGTGATTGTTACCCTAGTAGTACAACAGGCATTAGCCAAGTCTTGATGAGTGAAACGAACGCTTAAACGAGTTCCTAATTCTACGGGCTGACCAATTTCCTGTTTCATCAGTTGCAACAACTGGTAAAAACGCCTTGGGACTCGCCGCTGTCCTGATATAGCTAATAGCATTTCTGTTTGTCGTAGACGCTGATTAATTTGAGTGAAAACACTTCCAGGTAGGTGGGGAGCAGTCGCCATATCTATGGACGAAAAAGACAATAGCTGAACCTCTGCGAGGGCTGTAGCTTGATAAGTTGGTAACGCCGTCAAATCTGCACCAAACACCATTCCCGAACTTACCAGTCCCACAAGCACCTCGGAGCCATCTTCACCTATAGTCGATAGCTTAACTACACCCTTGCAGACTTGCCAAATAGTCTGAGGAGTAATCGAAATAATTTCACCTTTGAGATAAGTTTGTTGTGGGCGCTCTGCAATGGAGTTCAGGTCGTCCTCTAGTGTATTTAGTCCTGGTAACGATGAGTGTAGCTGACAGTCAACATTATTGATAATAAGTAGGCACATCCGTAGTCCGGCTAGATTTCCTTGCCCATCACTGACTTTAATTACTGTCAAGGCAACGTCTAGTGGTGGAAGATTTCGCGGTAGAAGGCGTAACGTCCATTTTTGCTGTAGCTGCTCTCCTTGTTGCAGTTGAGTAACTTGGTGATGAAAATTCTCTCGTTGTTCTTGTGTAACAAAAACAACTAATGGTTTCCCTACTAGCAAGCGTGGTGAGATGTTAAGTAGGTCAGCCGCAGCACAATTAACTTCAGTAATTATGCCTTCAGTGTCTGTGACTATATAACTAGCTGGGGAAGAATCAAACAGTTCTTGATAGCGTTGACATTGAGTTTCTAGAGCTAATTTTGTGATTTGTAATTCTTCATTTTGCTGCTGCAATGCTTCTAAAGTTAACTGCAACTGCTCTGAGACAATGCCAAGTTCTTTAAGGGCAATAGGTATGATTTGCGAGGGTGATTGCTCCGCAGTATTGACGTTCCTATATAAAACATCCAACCGCTTGTGCATCCCAGCTATCTGGTTAGTAATAGTATTCATATTTAATTTTTATGTTTGGGATAATTTGAGGATTGGCTAAACTTCAACTTTACTTGGTTGAACTAAAGATTTATTCAGGAGAGAGCGTTAGAAATAAGCAATGAATAAAATGCACGTTAAATCAAAACTATTGGTTGATAATTAATAGCGGAAAAAATTAATTCTATTTATACTTTCTTCTAAGGTCTAACTTGTTTACTAGCTAAAATTTATATAAGTCTGCGTTAGTATTTAGCCCAGACATTATTTAGTATATGAACGCTAAAAGTTTCAATTATCAACTGTCTCCGTCTAGGAGTAAGTTACTGAGTCTATTACCTTAATGCTTTGCTAGTATCCCTTTTGTTGAGGGTGTCCTTATCTCCAAAAACTATAGTTAGTAAACTTTTCATTTTTATCTATTAATTTCTTAACTGTGTCCAGCCAAGCTGCCTACTAATTGGGTATAAAACATAAAATAACACTCACGTTTAAGCTGATTACTTGTATTCCAAAGTATAAACTCGTTCCGCCTCCTAGTTCTGTCCGTTCTCGTACATAACTTTCATTTTTGGTAAGGTTTATACTTCTATCTATAATTTAACCAGTAGTTTTAATGGGGAGGGTTAGAAGTTTTGACTATATCAAAAGCTTTACTGCCTTCAGTATTAAAATCTAATATTATTTACCGCTTGCTAGCTGATGTCCTAAAGTAAATATTTATAGCTGTTTGAAAGGATGAGGTAGTTTCTGCCTTTTTTATAAAGCTAGGTACAGATAAAATTCTTCAGCATTGTTGAGCTTGTGTTTAAATAGTACGTCGTGCTGATGGTGGGCAATAAAAAGTATATTTCTTTGGTACGAGACTGTACTGAACCAGACTCCGGCTCGGAACTACTATAAATAGATGATAGTAATTGTTCAGTTACAGCTTGCATTCTCTAGCAGAGGTTGGGAAGATTCTAATAAAGTACGAAGGCTATTAAATAAGTATAATTAGGTTGTTTTGGTTTAAGCCCACGACATAGGCAGGAATAGGGATTTGGGTAGGTCTGCAACAGTGAGAAAACCTTAAGACTAATAGTATGGAAAAAGTATAATTTGCAGTTATATAGCTTCACCTATACAGTTATCTTGCAAAATCTTAAAACTAATAGCAACAGTTTTGATTACCTTTTACTAAACGAGAGGTTAAATATTAATTGAAGATGATAACTTGGATACAAATGCCCTTAATAAAAGCGTTTTAGGTCAACTATAATCTACTCCGCTAATAGCTCTTTAATTCCAGCAGAATAGTTGAAGATAGATAAAGCAAGTTTGATTACTAAAAATTCGCTTTACTGTGATTAGGAAAACTTTATCTTAGGAAGAAGCACCTCTTAATCGCCATATCGCAGTTTTAAGTCGCCAAATTGACCTACCTCACCAAGATCCTGCCGATAGATTCATCGCGGCAACAGCAATTCACTATCAACTACAATTAGCTACCGTCGATACCCGTCTGATCAATGCTGCTTGGTTGTCAACCATCAGCTAAAGATGAACTAATTACATTTCTCACATCCACTCGTTAATCTTTTTCCCAGCAGCCCAAATATTAACCCCCACACCCGTTAGTCACTACTAGCGGGTTTTGTTTTACCTATAGGTCAACACAATGCTTAATTTAACCAGCCACTCGCTTAACCCACAAGACGAGCCAATTTTGCAGCAGCTACAAAACCATCTGCAATACCTAAGCCAGGATAAAAAAGCCGCAATTGCCATCGCTGCCCTTTACGAAGCAACCGAACCTAGCGCGGTCGATTTTGACCATATTTGCTATCGCTGTCCTAAGTTCAACAAAGCAATCGCCTTACTCCAAGACCTATCGCACTGGGGACTGTTAGCCGTTGCTAGAGCAATAGCTGAAGAATGTGCGGTAATGGAGCAATTCCAGGGGGTAGGCAGATGAACCCTCAAAGGTGTCCCTTTTGTGGCAGTCGAGTGTCTTTAATTGATAGCGCCAAGATTTTTGGATGCAGTTATGGATTCATCTATTTGTGTGATGCCTACCCTAACTGCGATGCCAGGGTGCGTTGTCATCCCAAAACAATTATTCCGATGGGAACTCTAGCCAACAAGGAATTGCGGAAATGGCGCAGTTTGGCTCATCGCAAGTTTGACCCACTGTGGCAGCGCGGTGTTTTTGCTAACCGCCAAGCTGCTTACAAATGGTTATCGAAAGCCATGAGGTTGCCTTTGGAAAAAACCCATGTGGCAATGTTTGACAAGAGGCAGTGCCAAAGGGCGATCGCCTGTGTTGAGGTTTTTACCAGGAGTCGGCGGAACGTCAAAACGAAAATAACAACTCATTGCTAAGGAGGTTGAATAATGAAGTACAGAGCGATCGCAATTAACCCCCGTGATGGATTTGATTTAGTTGCTGTTTGGCATTTTGATGGAACCAAGTGGTACTTATTACAGTTAGCGCGTCCCCAGGGTGCGATCTTATTGTGCCAAGAAAATCCAGAAACGCGGCTAGTTTTTCCGACATCAATTAACCCAAATCACTTAAATAAACAGAGCCGCCGTAGAAATAGTTTGAAGCGGTAAGCACGTTCTAACTAGCTATTAATCATAGTTTTTAAATAAAGTAGCTACCTGGAAAAAGAATATTCTGCTGCTGAGAATTTAATGTACAAAAGGTACAACAACTTGATTTACCTATTAGTCAACGCTATTATTTTAATAATAGTTGCAGGCTCATAATATGCCAGCGAATAAAGGATTTTTTCTACTCAAATCAAAGCTTACTAAAGCTATGCAACAAGAGGTTTTAGCCGCCGCTAGAACAGTTGTGATACAAGCACCGCTCTTTCGACCGACTATGCCAAGCGGTCAATCTTTCAATTATTCGATGACTAGCTGTGGCGATTTAGGATGGGTTGCGGACAGACACGGATATCGCTATCAGCAACTTCATCCACACACTTTTAAAGTATTTCCAGCTATGCCCCAGGTAATTAAAAACCTTGCAGTAGAAATAGCAAAAGAAACGGGAAACGATGATTTTTATCCTCAGTCTTGTTTAATCAATTTGTATAGGAAAGGTGAAAAATTAGGGATGCACCAAGACAACACGGAGGAGAATAAGAATGCGCCAATCATTTCGATCAGCTTGGGGGATTCAGGAATTTTCGTCTTAGGCGGCTGTCTTCGTACTGATGAAACTAAACCTTATATTGTCCAAAGCGGCGACGTAATTGTCATGGGCGGAGAAAGCCGAAACTTCTTTCATGCCTTTAAAGGAATTGTCCCTAACACTAGCAACTTATTAAAGAATGGTGGGAGATTGAACTTGACTATTAGACAAGTGAATTGAGGGATTTTTATTATTAAAAGTTATTTTATATGCAGTTACTAATAATAGAATACTTGACTTATAACTTGATTTATTATATTATTAAATCAAGCAAGTGTTGAAGTTTCGATAGCTTAATAACTGCATTTGCTATAACAATGTAAAGACAAAAACTCGGCACTCTCTACACGCCGAAATAAACGAAGGATTCTCACTATGTCTACTCAAGAATTGTTGACTTATTTGTTCAATGCGAAGCCCTGCTTGCGCTATCGCATTAGGATTTTTAGCTATTGCTGCAATGGATTTTGGCACAAGAGCGGTGGCGGTTTACAACCAAGTTAAAGCTACTTCTAACTCGCCATCAACTAACATTGAAAAGCCACTCACTCAACTACCTCCAGCAGTAACCCCACAGAAGTTTCCCCCAACCATTAGTGACTGTCAGCTTGCCAAGCGGTCAAACTCTACTTTGACCTTTTGATAACACTCGCAAGCCGCCGATTCTAATCCCAGACGATCTTGAATAGTTAGCTGACCGCGATAATAGCGAATCAGCCCAGCCTTTTTCAGGAGATTAGCCACCTCCGTGACACTAGAACGGCGCACGCCCATCATTTGAGAAAGGAACTGGTGGGTGATGGGGAACTGGTTTGTTTCCACGCGGTCGTGGGTCATCAGCAACCAACGACAGCAGCGTTGTTGCACCGAGTGATGACTTTTGCAAGCAACCGATTGTGAAGTTTGCATCATTAGTGCGTGGGTATAGCGCAGTAGCAGACAATGTAGCGTATCACTTGAGTTAACCAAGGCTTTGAACACTTCTGCCTTCATCCTCAAACAATTGCCTGGAGCCTGGACAATTGCCTGATTCGGTGTTGTATCAACTCCTAAAAATACAGGTAGACCTGCCATACCTTCGTTGCCTACCATTCCTACTTCCGCAGCAATGTTGTCTGACATAATATTTAGTAAAGAGACTATACCACTATTAGGGAAATAGACGTATTTTATGAGTTCCCCAGGCACATAGAGAACTTGTTTGAAATCCATTGGGACACACTCCCAGTGGGGAAGTAGACGATTGTATTCCTTACGAGGTAGGGATGCTAGTAATTGGTTGCCAACGGCAATCGGAGAATATTTAGACACGGACATTAAAAACTCCTGATGCCATTAGTTGTTCAAAAAAAAACAACTAATAATAACGAGACATAACTCTATAGTTCCTGCTGATATCACGTGGTGAATTTTTTAAAAAACTAGCTTGAGGCAAGTTAGTTACAATCCTATTATAACAAAATCATCACACGAAGCTGGATTTGTACACTAACGTACAGAAGTAGTAGATTAGACAGCAGTAGAATGACGTACTAAATAGCTCTCTTTAAATACTTCTATAATGTTGGCAAGAAAATCTATGAGTGACTGCTCTGCTTTGATTTAACTGATAAATCGTTAACTTGCAATCAATACTGGTGTCTTCCCCAATCCCAACTAGGTTTAAACCTGTAAATTCATTAATCAATTTGGAGACTGAATTTGAAAAACTGAGTCAAGATAAAGTCTTAAGTACGCATTCAGACGTTAAAGGTATAAAAAAAGCTGCTTTCTTGCTGTTAAAAAACCTGAGTGTAGTTAGGACAAATAAGTTATGTCATTAGCTTTTACTGACCTAAATTAGCTTACTGTCTTTCGCTCCTAACAATCGGGTAAAAGTATCTGTAACCTACCTAGTTTAAGTCGAGTTTTTTCACCGCTCTGTTGAATAAAGACTACATAATGAGGAGTTATAGTACAATGCATCTACTGCCACGCCCCCAGCGAGAACCTAAGCTAGATATAAAGTCCAAACAACAGCAACAAATTGAGCAGCCACGGCGGAAAGTTATTGAGCAAACAACTGCGGTCAGTGACTTTCAAGAGCGTATTGCCATTTTTATTGACGGTGCAAATTTGTGCTGTGCAGTATCGCACCTGAATGTTGAAATTAATTACGCTAAACTGCTTTGCTATCTAACGAAGAAGCGTCGGCTACTAAGAGCTTATTTCTATACGGCTATTGATAGCACAGATAAAAAACAGCAGAGCTTTCTGCTGTGGATGCGCCACAATGGCTATCGTGTAGTTACAAAGGAGTTAATTCAACATCCAGATGGTTCCAAAAAAGCGAATCTAGAGGTTGAGTTGGCGGTCGATATGCTGACCTTAGCCAGATATTGTGATACTTTGGTTCTCCTGAGTGGAGAGGAGGAGCTTACTTATGCGCTTGAGGCTGTCTCCTATCGAGGGGTTCAAGTTGAAGTGGTTAGTTTAGCCTCCATGACCAGTGACAGTTTATTCAATGTTGCTGACTCGTACACCAACCTTAAAGATATTAAACAAGACATTCAAACAGAACGTATTAGATGATTGGGAAATATTATTAAGTAACCAATGGTTTGCCGGAATACAGGCAATTACAACAGGAGGAGGCAACGCGATGGTTAAACCTTCTTTCATACTTATGGTTCACTTTGGTTTAAAGCTTTATCGTTCAATAGTTTCAAGCATTCTATATTCCCAACTACTCTGATTATAATTACAAGGAGACAGTTAACTATTGAAGATTACCTTGCAGTTGTACACCTTTTTGGGCGGTATCTTTGAGTAAGCGCTCAAACTCTTGAGCGCCTATTCTATAACACTCACAGGAAGTAGCTTCTAGCTTGGAGCGATCGCAGATAGTCATTTTGCCACGACGGTAGCGGATTAGCCCTGCCTGTTGCAGAACGGTGGCAACCCCACTTACCGTTGGACGTTGCACACCCAGCATTTGAGCGAGGAACTCTTGGGTAAGCTCAAAAGAATCTGACTGCACGCGGTCAAGGCACATCAACAACCAGCGACAACAGCGCTGTTCTGCCGAGTGCAGAGTATTGCAGGCGACGGATTGGGAGACTAAGTTCATTAATGCTAGAGTGTAGCGCAGCAGCAGGTCGTGAAACTGGCTACCATTGGGGACAGCGCGCTTGAATACATCTACCTTCATCCGCACGGTATTCCCAGCGACCTGCACAATTGCCTGAGAGAGCATTTCATCGCCTCCTAGTAATATAGGGACACCAACCATCCCTTCATTGCCCACTGTTGCCGCTTCAACTACGCCGCCGTTTTTGGTAACGTTGACTAGAGAAATAATGCCACCGGTGGGAAAATAAATGTAGTCAATGAGTTGGTTGGGCGCGTAAATAATTTGCCTCACAGGTAGGGAAACCGTCTCTAAATTCGGCAACAAGCGTTTATATTCTTCTTGAGATAAGGCGGATAAAAGTTTGTTTGGCATTCGATGCTTGCTACTGGTGAGACATTGGGGTAGAAGTCAAAATTTGCGTTCGCTTAAATATGACTTCTGGCTTTATCTGGACACTTAATTTATTCTCTAATTTTATCAAGCATGGCTAATAGTTTATCTGCCCTGTACTATAGCTACTACGAACCCTTGAGTATCAGCCCAGCAAGCGCTCGAACTCCTTTCGGGTGCTTTGATAGCATTCACAAGCCGATGCTTCCAAACCTTTTCTGTCTCGGATAGTCATGTGACCGCGATGGTACTCGATTAGCCCCGACCTTTGCAGCGTTGCGGCAACCTCACTTACCCCCGCACGGCGCACGCCTAGCATATAGGAGAGAAACTCATGGGTAAGGAAAAAATAGTCACTCCCAACGCGGTCGTGGGTCATCAGCAGCCAACGGCAGCATCTCGCTTCTACGGAGTGAAAACTGTTGCAAGCCGCCGTTTGGGAGATTTGGTTCATTAGCGTTTGCATATAACGTAGCAGCAGCGTATGCAGTGGGCAACCCCAGTAGACTTCGGTTTTGAACACTTCTGTCTTCATTCGCAGACCATTACCAGGAACTTGTACGATAACCCGGAGCGGAGTTTGATCTGTTCCCAGCAATAGGGGAACGCCAAGCATTCCTTCTTTACCGACGGTAGCCGCTTCAATGGTTTGACCATCAAGCATGAGATTAAGCAGTGAGCAGACTGCACTGTTAGAGAAATAGACATACTCAATCGGTTCGTCAGCTTCGTAAAGGACTTGCTTAATAGGCAGGGAGACTGGTTCAAACTTAGGTAGGAGACGTTCATACTCCTGTTGTGGCAAAGCAGCTAAAAGGCGGTTGCCAACCGGATTACGGGAACTTGAATATACAGACATTTTGAGCCTCATCGAACTGGTGTTGCTAAAAGCAAACAACCAACGGCATCGGTGAGGACTCCTGGCGCGGGGTGAATTTTTTAGTTAAAAGCTAAGTAAGCTTTCTTACAGAATAACACGCCTAACTTAAAGGAGTAAAAAAGCTTGTTTGCACGCTAACGTACAGACGCTTTTGCTAACAATCCTGTAAGACTACTTAGGATAAATAATTATCTCAGACGCAATAAACAAGGTACGTTAACGGACAGACAAATCCTTGTGAGGAGCATTATTGTTGTTAACGTAGGAAAAATGTGGAGACAGTACCCAAGTATTGACTAGAGAGAGCGATTATGCAAAAAGATATTCAAAACCAACCTATTTCCCAGCGAACTGAAGTATTAATTAGGTTACTGCTGTTAGGCAGGTTTGACTTAACCCAAGTCGCTATGATAACAGGCATCTCCGAGCAATTGCTAGAAGATTATCTCAGCACCAAGTGCATTGGTGAGTATCAACAAGTGCGTTTTTAAAGCTCAAACAAGAGCAAATTGTTCATTTTTAAATAATTGCTGTGATGTTGCGCCATTGCTTGAGCGCTGTTCGCACGGGCTGGGCAGCAGTGTGATTTACCATATTTGTCATAGTTTGAAACTTTTGGAGTCGGTGTTTACTACATTCACTTTCTGTCTGGGGGCTAGTTGCTCGAAACAGATGAATGTCTTTGCCGTCACAATAACGGCATTCATATTGCGGGGTGCTTACTGTCGCTTCAGGCTCAACTTTCCACTTAATGCACTGACACGATTTATCAATCAGACCCACCGTCAGGCTAAATAACTCAGGAGTTATACTTTCAGCATATTCACTATGCTCAATTACCTGCTTTTCGACGTTACTCGACTCTATTGTTCCAGATTTTGCCTGTTCCTGTAGTAGTGCTAAGTGCAAACCTGAAGCCAGCATAAAAGCTCCTACTCCAACAACTTCTAAACTCTTAAGCTGGAGGATAATTAAACTACACTTATCAATAATGTCATTAAGCCTCGGTTGGTTAAGAGGGGTACAAGCTAAATATTCCTTAGCCAACTCCTTGAGTGAATGAATATAAATTTGTGTTGTTTTAAGTGTATTCTCATCAACCGATTGCCTAACTAAACTACGTACATCTTCTATAGCGTTGTGATTGAGTTGTACATAATCTAGGTCAGAAAATAATAACTTAATTACTCTTGTGCTGTCCTTTTTTATTAAAGCTTCAGTAATTTTTGCTAAAACCCACTGCCAATTTATTGTTAAAGCTAGGGGCAGGGTTTCATCAGAGCTAAAAGCTAACGGCGAATTAGATGATACTTCCCTAATTTCTGATTGGGGCATTTTGGCAACTTTTTCGTCCAGATGCTCTAACATAGTGCTTCTTCCTAAGCTATAGTTTTCCTAATCACAGTAAAGCGAATTTTTAGTAATCA
>Ga0115851_101634_pt1 | contig 11915 bp, 13 predicted proteins | sample InSIn2gowninarea_FD_83865 | JGI IMG/M metagenome (GOLD analysis project Ga0115851, IMG submission 83865)
ATTGTAGAAGTAAATGAATGCTACTTCAATCTATCTCTGGTCTAGCTTATAGATTTGGAAGTTGGTTTTAAATACTTGATCAGTTCCTCTTTTCAAACAAGTCTTTAGGAAAGTTCAAAATTCCCACATCTAAAACTTCTTAAAAAGACTGTTAAAGTTGTATTGTCAAATCTATTTCAAGAAAAAACCAAAAACACACCTAGGAACCTGACTTTAGAAAGGATTCATTACACCAGATCAAATCCTGATCCAAATCTACCACCTGTGTTTGAAAATCCTAATCTGATTCCTAGGATTCTTAGAAGACAGGGGAGCCAAGAAAATTCTACTAGTTCTCGGCCTCTATATAGATCAAGATCCTGCCCTGTGAAGTGGTTCTACCCTGAGGATGAATCTTTTGATAATTATTTTGAAAACTCTTTATTTGAGACCTTTCCATAATCTGAGTTAACCCACATAGTTCAAAATCAAATATTAATTGAAAATTTGCATATTGAAGTTGTTACTTCACACCTTAATAGGCATTTTCAGAACTCCATTCAATCTGAGCCTACCTCTGAAAGAACACAAAACCTTTCTGTGATTACTAGAGCTTCTCCAAGTTCACCATTAGCACCTCAAACTACCCTTTCCACTACTCCATCTACAACACACATTCCCACTGTTATCCCTACTCCTCCAGTTGTCAAATCTATTTCTGCAACCATGGCAAACTGATATACTCCCCTACACTTACCTGCCAATCCAGGGGATATGCCCCAAGACTATCAAAGTAAAATCCATTCTTTTGAAGGTATTGGCACTTACACAACTCAACAACATACAAATAAAATGACCGACTATTTTGAAAGATATGAGGTTGATGATGATGATGTTAGAATGAAAGTATTTGCTTGAAGTTTAACTGGAGATGTTAGAAGCTGGTTTAGAGCCCTCCCTGCAAACAGTATCAATGACCCACAAGCTATTTATTAGACCTTCTTAAACAAAAGGGAAAAGAAGAAAGATCCTCTCTACACTTTATCAGAATATTAAAACCTAAGAAGAGGCACACAAGAAACTGTCCAAGATTACTCTACCACATTCAATAAGGTCTACAATGTTATTCCTCAGAATCTCAGACCTCCTCCAGATTTGGCCTTGATCAAATTCCCTGATGCATTTGATTCTAATATGGCATACCAACTTAGGGAAATAGCTCCTCAAAACTTAGAAGAGATGCAAAGTATAGTTGTCAGTGTTGAGGCCAACCTAATATCTAAACGATCTAGAGTCAGAGCTGAAAGGAGGACACCTTTCAAAGAATAACCTTCTTCTTTTCAATAGAAATTAGATGCCATTATTAAAGGAATGCATAGACTTGGAGATAGAGTAGAAACAATCGAGAGAAAATCCCCTTGGGATGGTCAACCTAGCAATACTAGGAGAAATCCAAATTTCAGGAAGAACCAAAATACTAACACTGGAAGGATAGGGCCTAACCAAAATATTGGGCCCCCATTTCAAGAAAATTATGCTGAAGCCTCAACTTCTAATGAACCAACAGAAGACACTCAAATTAATTTGATGGGACTCAACAATGAACAACAAGTTTTCTTAACCCAAGAGGATCAAGAAGCTCAAATTCCTAAACAATTCCAAACTCAGTCAGGTGAATCATTTGACTTTAGGGAGGGATATGATACAGCCGATTATGAAGTCCACAAATAATATAATATGAAGAGCAGAAGAATAGATGTCCCTAAAACCAGTAAATAGAAAGATACCAAGCAGCCTAACAAAGGTAAGATCAGTACCCCGTTGTACATATTCTTTCTAGAACAGGTCCTAACCCTAATAACCCAATTGTTAAAGATGTATCAGATAATCAACTACCTAACAGACAACCTTCCACTTCTATTCCTGCTAAAGGAAATGTAGAAGATCCTCTAGAACTTGATTTGGAAACAACTTCAGCCCATAATCCCACTCCTGAGGAGGGGAGAAACGTAGAAAATCCAGCTGTCCAAAATACAAGAAATCAGATCGAAAAACCTTTTAATCTTGAGACAGAAGTAGGCAAACTAAAGATAGTTGTTCCATTATTAGAATTCAATAAACACGATGTCTACAGAAATCAAATCATCAAATCACTCAAAACTTCTGTGAACGAAGATTCAGTAAATGTTTTTGATGACCAACCTAAATTGATATTTGGCCTTGGAGTAAATGGAAAAACAGAAGAGGGAGAAGTTCCTCCTTTCTATGTAGGTTTAAACATATATGGTAAAATACTTCATAATGCCATGCTTGATCCTGGTGCTTCCCATAACTTAATGTCTAAATCTGTAATGGAGAGACTAGACCTTGACATCACCAGGCCATATGAAGACCTTTTCTCTTTTGATTCAAGTCAGGTCAAATGTTTGGGTTTAATCAAAGACTTATGTGTGTCACTAGTCCAATATCCTACCAAAACCATCTTAATGGACATAGTGGTAGCTGATATTCCACCAAAGTATGGTATGTTGTTGTCTAGATCTTAGGGTGCAAAGTTTCAAGGATCTCTATAGTTAGACATGTCTTACACTACTATTTCAGTGTTTGGTCAACCCAAGAGACTATACAAAGAAACCTTAATGAAGTATGTAGTAAGTAGTCAAGAGAAACCTCAAAATTTCCCTATCTACTCAGTACATTCAGATATGGATTCTTTTATCCTTTACAATGCTGAAATTGATCCCCCACATGAAATAAAAGTTCTAGCAGATGAAACAGAAAAAAATAGAAAATGAAAAATCTAGTGTTCAAATACAAGAAATTTCTGAAAATCATGAAACATCAGATAAACCAAAAGAAACTAAAAACCTAGATCTCCCTATTAAACAAATACCTGAAACTCCAGATACTAATTATAAACATGAAATCCTTTGGTATTTAGAATTTGATGGTTCCGTGAACAAATTAGGAGCAAGGGTAGGAGTCTGGGTGCACAATCTTGAAAATGATCATGCTAAAGGCCATGCCTATAGGTTAAACTTTAGGTGCACTAGTAATATGGCTAAATATGAAGCTCTATTGCTAGGTCTTAAATCAGTCAAGAAATTGGGAGCAACTAGAATGTCAGTCCTAGGAGATTCTGATTTAATCATTCAACAAATAAAAGGGAAGTTCTTAACAAATGATCCCTGATTAAGATAGTACAAAGGAACAGCTATAGAGATCCTCAATACATTTCTAGAAACTCATTTTTCCAAAATCCCAAGAAAACATAACTTGCAAGCTCATAACCTAGCAATGCTTGTTAGCACCTGTAAATTACCATTTGAACCAAACCATCAATTCATAGCTGAAATTAGACACAGGCTAGCCATATCTGATAATGTAAAGAAGTGGCAAGTGTTTGACAGTGATAATCAGATCAACAATTTTTTAACCCTAGAAGAAGAATTTTCTAGCACTAACGTAGATGGAGATACAGTTAGTGTGTTTGATCCAACAAATCAGATAGAAACAGACGTTTCAGTAGAAAATGAAACTCAAATGCTTCATCCAACAAAATTTACCAAAAAGGAAATACAGGATCTTAAAAAAATAGACATTGATGGGATTATTGAAGAAGAATCTGAAGTTATCAATTTGAAAGACAATCATTTGCCCAAATGATTAACTCCTTTGGGAGATCTCTTTAATTTAAATGATATTCCAAAGAAACCCAAGATGGAACCTCTAAAAGCAGACATTGAAGATTACAACATAGGAACTGAAGAGAATCCAAAAATGGTAAAATTATCCAAATCTTTGCCCCCTGATAAAAAACATAAGTATGTTGAACTGATCAAAGAATTCCAAGATTTTTTTGCCTGAAGCTATGAAGACCTAAAGTCTTATGACAACTGTGTAATTCAACATAAAATACCCCTCAAGAAAAATCAAAAATCATTCAAACAAAATCTATGAAGAATCAACCCTATACTATTTCCTTTAATTAAAAAAGAAATCAAACGAATGCATGATGCAGGGATAATTGCTCCAATCAGATTTTCAGAGTGGGTGTCTAATTTAGTGCCTACCAAGAAGAAAACAGGAGAAATCAGATTATGTGTTGACTTAAGAAATGTAAAAAAGGTTTCTTTGAAAGACAATTACCCTTTACCTAAGATGGATCATATTTTACAAAGGGTAGTAGATGCTTCTAGGATTTCACTTTTGGATGGGTTTCCAGGTTATAATCAGATTCTGGTTCATCTTGATGACCAAGAAAAGACTGCATTTACAACACCATGGGGTACCTTCAAATATGTTAAAATTCCATTTGGACTTAAGAATGCAGGGGCAACCTTTCAACAAGTAATGGACATAGCTTTTGCAAAATAAATTCACGACTTTCTGGTTATATATCATGACCTCACTCTTTTTTCTAGATCGGATCGGCAACATTTAGATCATTTGAGACAAGTGTTTTTAAAATGCAGAAAGTATGGTATTTCATTAAACCCTAAAAAATATTTGTTTGGTCTAGAAGAAGGCAAATTGTTAGGCCATATCATCTCCAAAGATGGCATCAGAATTGATCCTGCTAGAATGGATGCTATTCTGCAAATACCCCACCCTAGAAATGTCAAATAACTTCAAGCTTTCCTAGGAAAGGTTAACTTTTTAAGAAGATTCATATCTAATTTGGCTGAATTAATTAGATTGTTGAACAATATGTTAAAAAGGATTCAAAGGTTAAATGTACGATAGAAGCCAAACAAGCATTTGAAGAAATTAAAATGGTTTTGACTAGAACACTAGTCCTTACAAGTCCAAAGTTCGATAGAGACTTCATAATTTTCTCATTTGCATCAAAACACACTATGGCAGCCGTTTTACTACAAAAATATGATCAAGGATGTCAAAAACCCATAGCCTTTTTCAGTAAAGAACTTAGTGATGCACCTATAAATTACAAAGTCATGGAAAAACAGGCTTTCGCACTTGTGAAAGCTATTAAAGACTTCAGAGTCTATATATTGTACTCCCATATAGTAGCTTATGTACCAAATGCTGTTGTCAAAGACATCCTGACTCAGGATGGAATTGAAGGCAAACAAGGTAAATGGATAGATAATATATTGGAGTATGATATTGAGATAAAACCTACAAAGCTTATAAAAGGACAGGGATTGGCAAAACTCATGACTGAAACAAACTTTGAAGCCCTAGATATTAATGAATTCGATAATGAACAAGAGATGGAAACTCAACAAATCAGCCAGGCCTTCTTAGAATCACCTCGATATGTTGATATAACTCATGTATTATTAAACCTGTAGGCTCCTCTAGGGTTATCCGAAACAAAGAAAAGGTTTTTAAAGATGAAAGCTTCAAAATTTTGTATTTTAGATAATGCTCTTTTTTGGAAAAATCATGAAGGTATTCTATTGAATTATTTAATAAAAGAAGAAGTTGACAAAGTTCTCAAAGAATTTCATGCAGGGGACTGTGGTGGACACCATTACTAGAAATCGACTGCAAACAAAATCCTAAGGGATGTATTTTACTGGCCAACCTTGTTTGCTGATGTAAAGAAATTTGTCAGTGCTTGCCACAAATGGCAAATTTTTGAAGGCAAAAGGAATCTGTTACCCTTACCCTTGAGACCAATTTCCACTGAAAATCCCTTTCAACAATGGGGTTTGGAATTCATTGGAGAAATACACCCTCCCTCCTCTGACCAACATAAATGGATTCTTACTGCCATTGACTATTTCACCAAATGGATAGAAGCCATTCCTTCTAGACAAGCCAATGATACATTGATTATAGGATTCTTAGGAACCAACGTATTGTCTAGATTTGGTTGTCCTAAAAAGATCATAACCGATAATGATGTTGCCTTTAAGTCCAAGAAAACGATAAATTTCTATAACCAATACCATATCACTTTAGGCCATTCCACAGCCTATTACTCTCTAGGTAATGGTCTAGCTTAATCTTCCAATAAAAGCCTCATTAATATTATTAAGAAATTGTTGGAAGAGAACAAGAAAACTGGCATAAGAAACTTACAAATGCACTATGCGCAAATAGACTTACTACAAACAGACCTATTGGAACTAGCCCTTATGAGTTAGTCTATGGCATAGAGGCCCTATTTGCTTCATCTTTAGGAGTTCATGTAATGAAATTACTGCAAGAAGCTCAGGTGGAACCCAATGAAATTCAAAGGAGAGTAAATCAGACCATCCATTTGTAGTAAACCAGAGAAGAAGTGCACCAAAGATCCCAACTGTTACAAGAAAAACTCAAGAAATTATTTGATAAAAGACCAAAGCAGAATATTTCTACCTTGGAGACAAAGTTCTCAGATGGGATTCCAGGAGAGAAGACAAAGGAAAACATGGGAAGTTTGACTTCTTGTGGAAAGGGCCATTTGTCATCCAGGCATTGCAAGGGAACAATACTTACTTTTTGAAAAGCCTGGATGGTACAGAAATAGAAGAAGGACGAGTGAATGGTTGAATGCTGAAACATTACTTTGATCCAATTTTTAAAATGTATTTTGACTCTAACATGTACATATTATATCCTTAATAATGTCACAGTTTGGATTGGATAGTAACTTGCTGCAGTTGAAGCCCGAAGAGAAGGCCCTAAGCTTCACACGTGTGTTGTCATATATACAATAAAGCAACCAGTAGAAGGAGATTTTAGAGCACAGTAAAATTTATTCAGGAGGCCATCTGACCTACTATTCTTAACTTTCCACCAGGGAAAGCCATCCCCAAGTGGAGCCACTGTTATGGTCCTATACCAATAGGTGTCATATTTCATGATTGACTTGATGAGCTCTATAATACATTCATCCCTTTCGTTGTTGCAAAGGTTTTCTATATTATCAAAAAATAAAAAAATGTAAAAAGTGTAAAGAGGGTATACCCTAAAATAAAAATCAAAGGGTAAAAAGAATAAAATGGTCAAAAAAGAAAAAAAAGTGAAAGAAATGAACCCCAAATAAAGAAAGACCAGGAAAGTGTGCAAGTAAAAAATGCCACTACTTTTTCATTTTCTGCAATAAGCATTGTGTGTAGCTTATTAATTTATGCCACAATTGATGAATGGCCAAACAACTTAATCTTGGCTAGTTCATATTTGAATTTCTTGTTTTAGAGATAGAGAATAAAATCTGACCAAACTGTTTAATCTTGGTAGATAAGTAGATAGGTAGAGAAGCAAAGGAGCTCAAGAGTTTAATCTGAGCCCTTGGATGTAATAAATGCAGACTTAGGTAGGCTTGTTATGCAAAGAAAAGAAAAGTTGATGAGGATTTGCCAGTCTAAGTGCACCCAAAGAAAGAAGGAAAAAATGCTAGGGCTAAAGTACGTAGGGTTGGTAGATGGTGTTGCAGAATGATACTTGTGATAGATTATGTCTCTAAAAGTATGTTAATTTTTGTCTCTATCACAAGTGTGAGGCAGATATTTCACTTGATGTAGCTCAAGCGAGGCAAGGTTGAATAACTAACTCCCCTTCATATTTTTCCCTAATCATTTACTAATCCCCCCCAAAATATTAAGAATATGTTCATAATATCACTAAAAAGCCACTCCTTCCATTTCATAAACATTGCCTAAGTAAAACCCTATTTTACTTAGGAAAATGGCAAATATTCCTCATGAAAACCCTTTTTTCATCTTGAGCCTAAGTTGAACCACAAAAGTCAAATTGTTTTTATACTTAGCACTTTCATTTCGACTTCATATTAACCATTAAATTTTATTATATAAATCCCAAAAAAAATTACCCTATCCCATATTATGTAAATATAATAAAAAACCCCAAATTCTATGTATCCCCGCCCCGGTTAAAAATAACCCTAGTCACTGTGTTAAAAAACAGGGATTAACAGGTTTATTTGAAACCCGTTAATAACCTTCCCATCGTGCAATTATGGGGTTAATTAATAACCAAACTACCTCGACCATTAAAACCAAGCCCTGAACCAATCAAAATGTGCCGGATATATTAAAAAACATATTTTATTATGCCGGCCCCACTACTTAACTCTCTGCCAAGTTCAAGACCCGTCAGTTGTCCAATCTTCGTCGGTACATCCAACGGTCAATGATCAATATTGCGATCCCCTTACCGCCGAGTGTTAACTCATGGGGGCCAACAATTTTTCCCCTGTACCTCTGCCACACGTCACCCATCTGGGGTGCTCGCTCCCTCGTGGTCCATAATCACCCAGCCCCAAAAGTGGTGCGGGAAAAACCGCTTACCACCCCCCCCCACTGATGTCATCAATTGACATCATCTGTCTTTTGCTGACATCACCCACCATGTCACTGACCACGTCTTCCACTGACGTCATCCGCACTACTTATGTCATCCGCCCATCAAATCAAAAAATTCTGCCGAAACTTCATTTTGTCAAATAAAAGGGTAAATTGTCATTTTTGCTATATTTTTTTGCATATCGCAGTCTCATGAAAAAATCTATCTTCCCCAGTTTCAACCACTACCTAACTAGAAAAAGCTACAGCAATGAACTCCGATCCAACCATTCAACTTGCAGTATACAGTTTTCCTCCTCAATTACAGGTACCTTTTCAGCTATCTCAGGGGCCAGAAATTTGTGCACCAATTAACGTAATCTCCACAGAAAGATTTGAATGTTATGAATTAGAAAGCACAGAACAACCTCCAATGTCATAACAACATGGTATTGATCCTACTACGTGGTTACGATGGGTAAAAAGAGAAATTTGGGCAATTAACCCCAGTAAGGTAAATAAAGGTGAACAAGGTTCAAAATGAGTTAAAGTGTATCAGATCAGCATTAAAGTGTATCAAATCAACATTAAAGTGTGGCAGAGCAGAATTAAAGAGTGGCAGATTAGAATTAAAGAGTAGCAGATCAGAATTAAAAAGTATCAGTTAAGACAGGTAGCTAGCGCAGAGTTACAGAGGAAGACTTGTTGTTTCTATTTTACTTGTAAACTATTATTACTCATCCTAGATATTATCTCACTGAGATATTTGTTTTACAATTTTGACCATAAATACCCCCTCCATTGGAGTATTAGGTGTGGATTCCTAGACTTTGCTATAATATTGATTTTTGGAATAAAGAGCTATTGGGATAAGCTGTTGTATGGCCTACTGGATGAAGAATTGAAGCAGAGAACTTGTCACAGTTTTCTTGAATCAACCATTGGATCAACAAGTCCTCTATATCTTGTGTTTTAAATTTTTCTTAGTTTATTATATCATCTGTGTTTCATAATCTGAATGATAAAGAAAAGATTACTTTCAGAACATACTTGATTGCACTCTATTTTCAGCCTTTATTATTCTCTGTGTTTTCTTCATAATTCGGATAAGCAGTGAAATCTTAAGTCCTCATGTTTCCTAATTCTTCCATGTTGATTATTTGTTAAAGAATACTTCGCTTCTCCTTATCAGTAATCATCCAATTTCCCTCTTTAAATAGGTTGAAGGATTCTTAACTGCCATTCACCCAATTTGAGCCCATTCGATCCACTTCAAGTCTTTATTTGTTCCCTATTTGACTACTTTGCTCTGTGAAACCATCCTCTGTTAAGATACCAAATCCAAAAAGCCATCTTCTTTGACTCCATTAGCCCAATGGAATCAACTACTCTATTTTACCTCTTTGTTCTATTGAATCTCACCACCCAAACTCAAACAAAACCATTGAACCTCATAACTAGCCTAATAACTTTAAAAACAAAGCTAAATCATAAAGAGAGAGCCCTTTCTGGATGCATACTGGCTAGATTCTGGATCTAAAAGTGGTCTGTGGTTACGTCGGCATCATTCCCTTTCTTACAACTTTTGGGAAAACCTGAGTGATAACATGACCAAACAGGCATGTTAGAAACTAATTTTGAGTCTGGACCACTATTTTTTTATTAGAAAAAGACATACACTACTGTTGGCACAGAAACTAGCATATATACATGACTCTTCTTCATGAAATCCATGTATATAAAATAATCCTATGAATCTGAGAAAACTGGTTTTAATAGCAAGATGAGGAAGACATAACTCCCATCTTTGGTCTAAGATATTCAAATGCTTCTCTAGGAAGAGGTTTAGTAAACATATTAGAAACCTGATCCTTGGAGGGAACATATTCTAATTTAACCTTTTGTTCAAGTACTTGTTCTCGTAGAAAGTGGTACTTAATGGTTATGTGCTTGGTCTTGCAGTGCATAACAAGATTTTTTCAAGAGACTAATTACACTTGTATTGTCACATTAGATGGATATGGGCAAAGAACATGTAATTTGAATATCATGTAATGTCTACATCATCTAGAGAAGTTGTGTGCAACAGGATGCAATAACCACATATTCTGCTTCCATTGTAGATAAGGCAATCGAACTTTGTTTCTTATTGAACCATGATATTAATCGTGATCCCATATAAAATGCACCTCCACTAGTGTTTTTTAATCATCAACATTTCCAGCCCAATCCACATATGTATATGTGTGAAGGGTGGGATAAGTATCTTTAGGATACCATAGACCAATGCCTAGAGTTCCATGGAGATATTTGAATATTCTCTTTACTACCTAAATATGTAATTCCTTTGGATTCAGTTGGAATCTTCCAAGAATTCCTACCGCATGCATGATATCTAGTATGGTACCTGTTAGATAAAGTAGATTTCCAATCATATATTTGTACTCTAGTTGATTCAATGTAGGAAATTTATCATCAAAACTGAGACCACATATTGTTATCATTGGAGTACATACTGGTTTAGAATCTTCCATTCTGTACTTCTTCAGAATCTTCTTGAGATATTTAGTTTTTGAATAATCGTTCAGAATGATTATGACACCATTGAAGGTGCTTAGATGCATCATGACATTTGTATTTAACCGAATTAGCTTTGATAAGTCAAATGCTATTTGATTATGATAATATCTTCCATTCATGAAAGTTGGTTTATATTCCTTTTAAGAGAAATTTAACAAGGTATGTAGCCTATTCTTGGGTTTCTATGTCATCCTCATCAAATGGAAAACCTTCTTGATATGATTATAGACTTCCCAAAAATGGGATTAATGCACAAAGGGTCATCTATCATATCTAAGTGGCTTTCGTCTTGCTATAGGTGCTATTATGTGGATTCCTTTCATTATCTAAATGAATTTTCCTCTTACATTATATTCTATTTTCAAGAAAGTCCAATTTCTTTCCATATCATTTATTGCCTACTAATTTCCTCCAATTGAACTGCATACTGCACCATTTAAATATGTGCCAGATATTTCTATGGAAAGTTGAGTCATTCATTCGCACAAGACTACTTTTTGGTTCATCTATTGACGAGGCCAAGATTCCTTGCAAATTGTTGAGGTTGATATGAGGCTATTGTGCATTTATCTAAGGCCACATCCTTTGCTTCTTATGATATTTATTCATTATTTATATAGACCTCTATTGTGGCATATTTCGATCCTTTTTGAAGTCAATTCAAATTTCTGGGTTGAGGTAGAATGGGTTTATCCTTAAGAGAGTTCTTGCCTCCCTCTAGAGTATATTCTTGGCCATCTTTTGCATATACTTATCACCTACATTTCGGCCTTGAGGAAGTTACTTATTCACACATATTCATGGTTATTTCTATGTGGTTAATCCACACTATTTTGAGGGTAATTGAATGGTATTTGGAGAATAATCTGTGGATTGATTTTGAATTCAACATTATGTCTACACTAATGTGTCTCAATATCAACCTACTATCAGCTCATTGACATTGTGAGATCTTGGTCTCCAATGTTCTTCAAGGAAACACATATCATCCATAAGCTTTGCAAGCTTTGGAAATCCAATTTGTTAGTGCAGAAATTTCATCAAGGGCTCTTGCCATGCACTAAATTCAACTTATGTTGTAGAAAAGGTATACAC
>Ga0115851_101637_pt1 | contig 11902 bp, 12 predicted proteins | sample InSIn2gowninarea_FD_83865 | JGI IMG/M metagenome (GOLD analysis project Ga0115851, IMG submission 83865)
ACATAATATATATGTATAACATCCAACTAAATAGTCCACAAAGATGCGATGGTAATTACAACCATTGTAAACAAGAAATATATGTCTAACATCTAGAAGAATACTCCACAAGGATATGACAATTAAAATAACCATTACAACACATTTTCCATTGGATAAGCACTAAAATAACTAAAATAGTTCAACTATTTTAGTATAGGTGAAAGAAAACATGAATCATAAATATTCACAGAACAATATTACAAGTATTCACAATCCATGCGTGAAAATGTGTTATCCATCAGGTTTCAAGCATTAGGTGTCATTCACAAGACACATGTATACCACGAACACCACTATCACCATTTGTGGATCATTGGGGCCACTCCTTGCTCCCCGAAAGAATTAGCTTGTCTCTCTAATTCCTTTCCGGAGGAGCCAAGGTGAAAATTCCTTTTCTCATACAATGAGGGTGTATATATAACCAATGGGGTGACACTTTACCTACATTTTGACTCTTTGAATACCCTCATGACTATTTGACTTCCTATGACTTTTCCACCTTTACGTGACTCTTCATATTTTGTACATGTCCTTTGCACTTTGACTTTACAATACATTTTCAAATAGGAAATTACATAATCCACATGAATGATGTGGCATATGACAACTCATGACATGGGATGTCACTGCTAACTAGGACTTCTTGATGACATGGCAATGTTGATCCATTCTTATTTCTTCTTTGTCTTGAACAATATATGTGCAATGCCTCATATTAATGGGAGATATTCTTTGTTCTTCATATCGACCCTCCAAAGGGTTGTGAATCCGATGGAGTCTTCATGCAGTCCTGATATTTGATCTTTCGTTGTAATCATGTGTTCCTTCATCTTATCACCTAATGATCATCTTATCTCCTCAGATCCATATGTGTCTTCTATCCCTTGCCGGTTGATTGTCGTATGAATGGGTCCTAACACGTCAATCAAGCCTGGAGTCCTCATGAGGCTCACATGTTTGTTCCATAACTGTAATGGATCTCTAGGCTCAGCTCTTACCCATAAGTCTAATCCGTTTTCTTGTCTTTGGAAGGAATTATAGGCTTTAAGCCATTTGATTTGATTAACTCCAAATGAAATAAATGCCTGCAGTTGGATGTCCCCAACGAAAGGGCCGGGGTTCTACTCTATCTCTTAATCTAGCATAAGGTTATGCAGATAGAATTCAGACAATAATCTTTGGACATTTATTCCATAGTGCTTACAACAATTTATGAAACCATCAATAGTATTAATTTGTATAGGGGCTCCTACTTTGATAGCCTTAATTTTCAATTGCAAATATCATTCCATTAAAAACAAGGCATAATTCTTAGCGGGGGCTCGACATGCTAGGATTTTAGTGTACAAAGAGCATAAGGTATCCATCTGCTTGATAACTACATCTAACATATGAGTTACCTTTGTGACTTTCTCTTCTTCCTTTCACCATCCTTCAAAATCCTGGCTTTCAGATAGATTGATGTTCCTTAGCTGTTGTTGTAATTCTTCATACTTTTCTCGAGAAACTGTTTGTTCTGTGAGTTTTTCTACTACTTGCTGAGCTTCAATCAAACCCTCTCGTAGGGTTACCATCCTCGGATCACTTTCCCAAGCAATAGTGGCAAGTGGAAGATTTACTTGAATCTTTTTATTGCATCACCTCTTGTTTATAGTCTACATTCCTTTAGAGGACTGTGCCTCTATTTGAACTTCTTTGTCACAGGCTGATATATCATCTATTTGCACTTCAACATGGGAAACATTGTAAAGCTATTCCTTTTACTTTTGAACGGAAGTTTGCAGTCAACAGTATTTTGAACAGCAAACTCTTCTTCAACAGGGTTTTGAGCAGTAGGCTGGACATGGGTCCTTCGAACCTTTTTCTTGGGGGGTCTCACTGGAGTGGTTGCACGTCTTACCCTTGAAGTCCTTTTTGCTCTCTTTCTCATTTTCAAAACCCTGATTTGTTGTCGAAGTTTTCTATCACATTCAACAATCTTTGTTGTTCTTTTCGTAATCGTTTAATTTCTTTTGTTTATTTAGAAGGAACAGCTGTCTGTTTACTCGGGCCTAGACTGTTATCTTGGCTAATTCCTTGGTTTTCTTCTTGGGGTGCTCCTTCACTATTTTGTTCAGGTTGCTCAGGAGTAAAAACCCTAGCTGGCTCTGTTATTTCTTGGGCGACTTCTTTTTCCACCCCTTCTTCCTGGAATTCTTCTGGTGTAGTTTAGCTGGAAACAGATTGTTCCTCCTCTGTATCACTTTTATCTCCTGTCATACCTTCATGATGAACAGGATGATTCTCTTTTTCTACTTCCCTATCTCGTAATTCTTCGGGTGCATCCTTGTCCTAAGAAGAATGCTCTTTTGGTTCTTCTTCAATACGGAGGCCTAGAGGGCTGAGAGTTTGGGCATATTCACCCATATTGGCTAGAATTTTAGCCAATTCATCCTCTTGCAATGGGTTTTGCAATGGGCTATCTTTGTGTTGCTCTATTTCTTCCTCCTCCTGCCCAGCCTACTCGACCTCTTCCTCCATTTATCCTTCCTCATTTCCTTCCAATCCTTTCTCATTCTCTTCTCCTTCTAATTGCAGGGGTTGATCATCTCCTAAATCATCTATCTCCACTCGTTGGCTAGTATCCCCTTGGGAATTTTCCAAACTCCCTCTAATCCGTGCCAATATAACTGATTTTCTCCATTTCAATGGTCTACCTGGTGTACTGGAAGCATGCTTACGTTTTGGGGCTGGCATAGTCAGTCCCCCTTCTATCATGGAAATTAGCTCTTCCCAGCTGCTCTGTTGCTGAGCAAGACTGTGGCTAACTATTAGCCATATCAAACCATGGTGACTTACCACCAATTCTACATGTTATTTCCTCATGCTTCAGGCGACATCATGAAGTAATGAATTTAAAAATGCAGGTAAGTTCACAAAGCATTTCTGCTTTAATACATCTAAGAGTTTAAGGTGTCTTGGTTTTACCATGTCTTTCCTGTCTTCACAGGTGATGTAGCTCTGGATGATCTTCACCAATTCTGCCCATGGCTCACCCAATGCTATTGGTTGGACTCCCTTTCCTCTGATTGTCAGGTTCTGGCCTTCATATTGGAAGATCTTCATGATCTTTCATAGTCTCTCGTTCTTTAGAGTCCACACAGGTCCAGTGGCTGGCAATCCCGATACCTCTGCAATTATGTCATCGGTGACTGTTATGTGTCTCCCCCTTTCTGTGGAGTGATATTCTTGCAAATTCTGCAAGAATTCTATTGTTACGGTCTTGTTGGATTCTTGTAAACAATTAAGATAAACCAGCCATCCTGCCCTTGCTAGGATTTCTTGTGCAGCATCGGACACTGTCAATACATGTGGTTCTCTCTGAATTGATCTTCCTCCCATTGTTTAGCTCACTATAAAAACGTAGAGATGGTAATGGAATAGCAGGCTGTTCAAACTGTTAGAAATATAGAGAAAATAATGAAATAGCAAGGCTTGTTCAAATCCTGGGTAACTTACTAATTGCTATAGAGCATAATACGAAAATGGATTAGGAAGAGCAAGCCATGCAGAATGAAAACAATATACCATTGAGCCTTTCTATTTCCAAGTAAACATTTTTTTGAATAATAGTTTGACACGTATACCAGTAAATTATGAGGTCACCTGCCTCCCCCCCACAATGTGATAGGCTGCCCTCATCCGTCAAATGAGGGAGAAACGTGCCAACTTGCCATAGTACAGAGTCATAAAGGAGCATCGTAGAAATGCCATGTTTTACAAAAGGAGCAGATTGCCGAAATTGAGGTATAGTAGGATCACTTAACAAATAAGAGAATGTTATGATATGATGCGAGGCTGGGAGGATAGGACAACTGACGTGCACAAAGAGTCTGATGCAGTCATTATCAACTTTTTCATCATGATTGGTTGTAATAAATTTTCATGTATTTAACGATTTGGGGAAATGAAATACATAATCTCATGTGACATATTACAAAGGTATAAGACAAAAAAGGGTGTTAATGATTACTATTGGTGTATAAGGAATGTGACTTCAATACCATTAACAGAGCTCTGTTGCCAACAAGTGTCCATAACCTTGACAGAGTTGTTTATTTCACCCATGGAACCATGATCCTTTGTGTATGCTTAGGAAGAGTTGTACACTGTCAAAATGGAGGCCATTATGTTGGCTTGGTAACTAGTTAAACCATAATGCCATTCACCAGGAAGGAGTGAAAGGTGGGCAGGCTGGCTTGTGATGAGGCCTCCTGTTCCAAGCACTCTTTATTTTTTCTAATGTGCCTCTTGGATCATATCCTTGGTGTGGTGGCCATAGTGGGAATGCCACTTCACTTTCTTCCTTATGATCATGTTAGGTTGGCTCTTAATGAGACCCCCTATCCTGCATTTAACAACCCATAATTTATATAATCATTTTTCTCTTTTTTCTTTTTCTTTTTTATAAAGTACTTTCCTATGTATACACAAAGGGTGGTTTAGCACTCTTTAAGAGTAGGAATGGTGGAAGAAGTCTTAACATCTCAATAGAAAAATATATCCTTTGTTCTTATTCCTTTATAATGATGAAAGAAGATTATGGGAATTTTTAAAAAAGAACCATCATGATAAAGATAAGCAATCATATCAGTATTAGTAGGATAATGACAACAAAAGTGGTTGATAATTGTGTCCTTTCCTCTTTCCTCCTATCAATTCAAAGCAATTTATTGTAAAAATAGTGATTTTCATATGATTTACTGATTTCAGTATGCTCTAGTTTTTTATCCATTGCATAAGTGTATAGTTGTGTTCCAAAAGACCTAAAACAGGAGGAACAATAGGTATCTTTTCATTAGAACAATAAGGAGAACAAGAATAAGTAAAAGGAATATGAGAATGTTGTTATTTCGAGAAGGAAGAGAAAAAGTACAGGTGTTGTTCCTTTGGAAAAGAAACAACAGAAAATGCCATTGTCGTTCCTTTGGAGAAGGAACAACAAAAAAACGCAAGTGTTGTTCCTTTGGAAAAGGAACAACAAAAGCATAAGTGTCGTTCCGTTGGTAAAGTAACGGCAAAAACCAAATGTGTTGTTCCTTTGAAAAGGAACAGCAAAAAACAAAAGTGCCATTCCTTTGGAAGAGGAACAACAAAAACCAAACGTGTTGTTCCTTTGGAAAAGGAACAACAAAAATGCAAGTGTCATTCCTTTAGAAAAGGAACAACAAAAACCAAAAGTGTTGTTCCTTTGGAAAAGGGACCAAAAAAAATGCAACTATCATTCCTTTGGAAAAGGAACAGCGAAAAAACAAAACGTCCTGATCCTTTGGAAAAGGAACAGAAAAAAAAACACAAATGTCGTTCCTTTAGAAAAGGAACAGCAAAAACCAAAAGTGTTGTTCCTTTGGAAAAGGAACAACAAAGTGAAAAAGGAACAAATAATACAAAAAGTGTTGTTCTTTCAAAAGAGGAACAACAAAATGAAAGTGATGTTCCTTTGGAAAAGGAATAGCAGAAAAACAAAGGTGCACACAAATGCTATCCCTTTGGAAAAGGAACAACAAAAATGACAGTGTTGTTGCTTTTGGAAAAGGAACAATATAAAAATACAAGCTAAAGGAAAGGAATCACCAAGATAGTGAAGGTGTTGTCCCTTCTAAAAGGAACAACAAAAACAATAGAATTGCTGATTCTTAGAAAAGGAACAGCAAAGTGCAAAAAGAATATGTATAGAGAATAATTTATGCTAACAAAGCAAAAGAATTATGTACAAAATGTAAAACTAGTTAAATCACTTAATGAATCAAAGGTGAGGAATATTTCTCTTCCTCCTGTAAAAGTTTCATATCGGAATCTTCGCGGAGCTGCTGGTAGAAGGATTCTTAAGTGGTTTGCCGTATAGTCGAACTCAATGGCTGTTTGCCTTGAAGGTATGTCTAGATCTGTCAATGGTGATTAGGGTAAGGGTGCCATTATCATGTACCTTTTGGATTTCATATGGCCCCAACCAATGAGTTTGAAGCTTCCTGGGAAAATCCTGAAACCTGGAATCATATAAGAGCACCCAATATCCTTCGCAGAAGATTTTCTTTTTAATGAGAACATCATGCCATTTAGCTTGTTGTTGTTGGATTAATGTAGTGTGTTGAAGGGCAGAAAGCCTAATCTCATCTAACTCATTGATTTGCTGTAATCTATTAATCTGTGCCTTGTTTAGATCTAGACCAACTTCTTGTGTTGTTCGCAGTGTTTGGATTTCGAATTCTATGGGAAAAATGGGTTCCTTTCCGAATACCAATTGGTATGGTGAATAGCTAGTAGTGCTTCTCCATGTTGTTCAATAAGCCCACAAGGCTTCTGGTAATCTTGCAGCCCAATCGTGTCTATGTGACACAATGGTTTTTGTCAAGATTGCTTCTATTATTTTATTGCCGCTTTCTACTTGACCATTTTCCTGTGGGTGGTATGGAGTAGTAATTTTATGCTGGATATGATAGTTTTTTAGTGTTTCGGCAATCTTGTTACCAGCAAAATGTGGTCCACCATCTGTAATTATGTCTCTTGGAAGCCCATATCGCAGAAATATATGGAACAGGAACTATGATGGAATCCTCTGTAGCTCTGGGCAATGCCTCTGCTTCAACCCATTTGGTGACATATTTCGTTGCCATGAGAATATATGTTTTCTGGTTCGAGGATGGGTTAGTTGGACCAACAAAATTGAGTGCCCATCGCTCGAATGGTTCAATAACCAACTATGGGTTCAAGGGCATTTCGTCAGACTGACCAGGGTGTCCTGTTCTTTGGCAACTGTGACAAGCTTGAACGAAATTCTTTGCATCTTTAAAGATCATAGGTCAATAATACCTTGTTTGGAGCACCTTATGTCTAGTTCTCTAATCAGCGAAATGTTCGCCCACATGGTTCGTCATGACAAGCTTTCAAAATGTCAAAATTTTCATCCTCCTGGATAAATCTCCTGATGTGCATATCTGCTCCTGTATGGAATAGGTAGCACCCAATCCAAGAAAATCGAGCACTTTGCTGGACAATCTGTTTTCATTCATTGGGGGTCAGATGTTTCGGTAATTTTCCTACTGCTAAGTGTTAGCCTCCTGCTGCAGCAGGTTAATCGTCTTTCATGATTGACAATTTCACGTGCCAAATATGTCATACTTTGCAAGCTGCAATGTTCCATATTTACCGCAGATGGCCAGGGAAATCAGAAGGGCAAGACAAAATCCATCTGGAGGACTTCAAGCGAGGAGTGTCTAACTTCCCTTTCTTCTTATTTCCCCAAATCACTCACTAACTTCCCCTAAAGAGGTCAAGATCTGCTTGATTCCTCTTAGTTTCACCATGTTCCATAATATTGGCCTTAGTGAAGACCTGCTTCACTCAAGGATTTCCTTTCTTCTTCTTCCCCTAAAACTAGCCTAAGGTCCCTTACCTTAGCACTTTCTCTTCATCCCCATATTAATCACTGATTGTATTATTTAGCTCCCTAATCTGTTTCCCCTCCCCCTATTAAAACTATGTATATAAATCCCAAAAAAATATTAAGTATCCCCTCCCCGGCACTATAGCCATACTTCTTCTAAAGTCCAAGAAATGATAGCCCATCTGGGGCTGTTTTTAGCCCATCCGTGTCTTCGCAGGAGTTAGTCTGACACCTGGTCAAGCTAACAACCTCTCCCTTAGCCCTTAAAACCCTCAAAAAACCCATATACCGCCCCTATTCCTAAGTTCCAAATGTAAATATATTAACTCGCCCATTTTTACCCCATAACCCCCTTCCCTAAGTCTAAAACCCCTGCCGTGCTTTATGAAATTTGGAATATTCCGCATATATTCCCACCCCTTATCCCTCCGCCGACTCATCCTTACCACCAGCCGTCCGATCATCCTGCGCCTAGATCAAAGATTGGCAGGTCCTTCCCATCTCTGAGCTGCCCGAAGGTTAGCGTCCAGGAGATGGGCGGCATTCCCGCCGTACTCCCACCACGCGTCACCTCCTGGGCTGTGGCGGAGCCCCCTCTAACGAAACCACTCTTCCTCAAAGGCGGTGCGCCCCAAAACCACTTACCGCCTACGCCTCTGCCTGCGTCATCCGCTCAGTTAGGGCCACATCACCGCTGACGTCACCTTCCCGCATCGGCCTCCTGTCGAGTCATCCTGCCACCGTGTCCTTGCCAGATAGCTTCCACCATACTGCCATGTCATCACCCATCCGTACTGCCACGTCACTGTCCATACCCACTGATGTCACCCTGTTGACATCATCATTCCACATCATCCGCCGTACCGGTCCCACCTCGCTGACGTCATGCTGATGTCATCATTTTTTGGTGCGAGAGGCGAAAATTGAGCTTGGGAAGCCCAGATCCAGAATCTGAGGTAGTTTTTCATGCGCGATTAGTGCATGGCTACGGGAAAAGGGCCAAAATGGAGAATCTTTTGTAGCGCAGCCCCCAGCAAGCCCAAAAGGCACAGAATGATCCGTTTTTCTACCTGAAGTGCTCAGTAAGGAGTAAAGACGGTCCTGAAAGACACAGAAGGCCAAACAGCAGGTCACTAAATTTTGATACGACAGGTTTCAGCACCACAGCACATCAAGGAAGCGGCAAAGAGTATCAGGGTAATGTTTTGAATGAGAATTTTCAGTTCCCAAAGCAGGTTAACATTGAATGACAATTAGTAAAGGAAAATCAAGCAACATCAGCTCATCAAGTCACAGTTAAATGCTTTTAAAACCACCGAACACCAAGGAGCAGAGACCCATGCACATTTATTTCAGAAGCACTGCACTAAGCCACCAAGGACAACACATTTACCCAGTTTTGATACAGACGCCCTCAGCGCCACCCAAGATATTTTCTGCATTTATTTCTTGATAGGGTTAGGTTAAAGTACTCATTAGGTCAAAATGTAAGACACATTTTTGGAGATGTTTTTTCCATATATAGACCCCTCTCTGTATTGTTTAAAGGGGGGAGAGTTGAGGTTTTCACTGGAGACTCGCATTGTATACCTGTTTTATTTCCTATAATCAAAGATTGCTGAAAGTTCTGAGGAACGATTGTCTGTTGTGTTACTATTGATTCCTAGAGACTGAGTGTGGAATTCATGTGCTGCAATTGAATCAATAAGTGCCTCTCACCTCTATTTACTGTATACCATTATCTAAATAGAAGAAAGAAAGAATAGCTTAGAATTTGTTTAAATACACTCTTTGCTCAATTTCTACTGTTTCTATATGTTTTCCTCTAAATGAATTGGCTATGAATATGAATTCCTTCTAGCTCAGATTTACCCTGATTCACTTGTGTTTGCCATTTATCTAGGGATTCTTTGTTGCCCCTAGATAGCGCCGTTCCTTTTCCCTCTGATAAGCTAAAGTAGAGATTCTTAACTGCCTTTACTTCCTTATCATTTTGTCCATCCTTCAAGCCCTAAAGATTGTTTCATGTGCAGCTACCTTGCTCCATATCTCCCTCCCGAACCAAGAAAATGCATCAGAAGTTTTCCTCCTCGACTCCATGCCCAATGGTTTGAAAACTTACCAGTTTATGCTCTGCCTCTCTACCTGGAGACATCAATCTTGCCCCCAAAATCGAAACAAACCCTTGAACTCCATAACTAGCCTAAAATCCTCTCAAACAAAGCCAAATCAGAAAGAGAGAGCCCTCTCTGACTGCAGGTGGGCTAGAGCCTTCAGTCCAAAGTGGTCTGTGGTTACCTCGGCCGTATTCCCTTGGGAGTCAAAGGGAACAACCTGAGCGATAACATAATGGCGACTCTGCTGGGGACCCAAAATCATTTGTTTATTACTGTAAAACCCCAATTTTGATCAGTTTGCCTTACTTTCTGGCGAAAGTATTCCTTTTCTTCAGGGGTATTTTCATGTCTAGTTCCGATGTATGACAGTGGACAGAGATCAGGCACTTCAAAGCTAATATGTCCACCTGGCGACTCCACTGCATCCTCATAATAAAGACTCCATTGGGGAAATGAACCTGACAGAATTATATAAGCAGCTCAGGCTTTTGGTTTGGATTATTATCCAAGAAGTCATGTTCTTTCTCCTCCATAAGATTTTGTTATGCATATTGTATTTTAAAGACGAACTCATATCAGATTTTTATGATTTTCCTTTGGAAAATGTTGTTGAAAGGCCTCCTTATACATTTAAACAGTAGTCTTCAAATGCTGTTGAAAATCATCATACAGCCAAGGAGGAAACAAAAACAGAGTCCAGCCTTCCTGTACATACACCCATGCCTCGTAAAGTTCCTAATAGATATAAGCCACTCATTCTGCCTCCTGTGCTTAATCCTTTTCCTGCAAATCATCCTGAGTATCTCCCTAGATTTGATGGACAGAATGGTATTACTGCCCAGAAACATATCCAGGCTTTTGAAGACTATCTTAATATAATTGAAGTGGAAGATGAAGATGTCAGTCTCAGACTATTCGCCCTTTCTCTGCAAAGCAAATCTAGGGCTAGGTTTCAAGCTTTTCCTGAGGCTAGCATCTCTAATCTTCAACAGTGTTCCAAGCTCTTCCTTGATAGTTGGATGATCAAAGACAGTTTCCTCTTGCTCATTCAAGAATATGATGGCTTGAAAAGGCTTTCGTTTGAATCTGTTTAGCAATTTTCTGATCAATTCAATCAAGTTTATCTTTCTATGCCTTTGAACATAAGACCTCCCCCTGATTTAGCTCTATTGCAATACCCAAGAGCTTTTGACCCATAAATGGAATTTCACTTGAGAGAAAGATGCCCGTCCACTTTGAAACAAATGCAGGACATTGCTGTGGACGTGGAAGCAAACCTGAAAATGAGGGGAAAACGGCTCAAGGAAGAGCAAGAAGAGAAGCTTCAGAGTTTATTACAGGATTCAGAGCAGACGATGCAGAGGATCAAGACAAGAGCTGAGTGTTTAGAGCACAAGAACAGTTCTGTTTTGCAAGAGGAAAGTAGTGACATTCACGAACAAACCAACAACAAAACAGATAATGTATTCATACAGTCATATGTGAAGGAGCAGTCTCCGGATATGTTATATGAATATAATAGCTTCCCCTTTTTCAGCTGCTTTCCAAAATATGATGAATATGATGATGACTATGAGCTCCATGACCAAATCACCAGCACAGAAGAATCAAATCCTACTTTGGCAAGAAGCGAAGATCAGGCTCAGCAACCTGAACCCACTGATCAGCCCGCTCATTTCAGCTATGAAGTAGAAAAAGAAAACGCAGAATGTTTTGATTTCAGTGAAGGAACTTTACCATTTTGTTTTAAATCTTTTCAGTTCATCAGGGATAATTATCATGTTATTAATAATCAAGTGTCAACGTGTTTTGATACTGACCATCTAGAGAAGAGTCAAATCCTTGTTCCTGTTGCATTATCTCTAGATTTGCAGCCCCAAAGTACTACTAAGTATCAGATTGAGGAAGACCCAGAAGCAGCAGCATATGATCAAATGATCCAAGTTGATCCCCTGCATCTTCGTTTTCAGCCATCTGAAGTATTCGAACAAAAGGAAGAGGAGCAGCATGCGCAAATCAATCAGATTCCAAATAAGCCTGTATGTAATGATTTGCAAATATCTTTCCATGTTTTATCTGATGCATCGGCTAACAATTTGAATGATGAAGTAAATCAGTGTTCCTCTCCACTACAAAGCTGCGAAGTTCAATATCAAGTGGTTGATAGTTTCTCAAGTCCAAAGCATAATAGTGATCCCAAACCTTTGTACAGTTCTTTATTTCAGCCCTGCAATAATGTACATATGCTGCAGGACCCTTTTTCACAGTGTTTATACTCAACAAAGAAGGTCAGTAGTCTCCTGATCTTCCCAATGGTCAA
>Ga0115851_101640_pt1 | contig 11894 bp, 7 predicted proteins | sample InSIn2gowninarea_FD_83865 | JGI IMG/M metagenome (GOLD analysis project Ga0115851, IMG submission 83865)
TGATATTTACACTGTCATGGACATATATAGGTTGCTGGTCTGGATGTTGTTGACAGACATTTATGGAGTACATCATACATAGTGTATGATAGTTGCTGATGACTATCATGGTCTTGTTTAGATGTTTGGTCTCTGTTATAAATGTCATGTATATCATTCGATGTAAAGGTCATATCAAGACCCATGATGTATTAATTTGTCTCTGTCTGTTGTAGTCTTTTGATGAGTCCCTTTTGGTCATATGATGTAATTTGTACCCCCATTATGCATGGGAAGGATGATGTAATATTTCAAACATTTATAACCAATTGGTATATCCCCACTTGGTTGGGTGGATGAGTCAAGTTTGGTATATCCCCACTTGGTTGGCAAAATCAATGTATGTATGAGTCATTGGTGATAGGAAGGTAAAACTCACATAGTTCAGTTATAGAGTCATGTTATTTTTTCTTGAAAATATTTGCAGACTCTGCATGTGCTTAAGGGGAGCATGGATGATACAGTACATCTTAGGATGAACAAAGGGGGAGTTCAATCAAAGAATTCAGCATGTGACTAAGGGGAGCATGATTAATACTCAGCTATTCAGATATGAAAGTCTTCATTTTGGTCTACCCTTTTCTCTTGATATCAAAGGGGGGGAATATCTTGGTCCACCCTTTGCCCTTGATGTCAAAGGGGGAGAGTGACTTTGTGTTATTGTTGCCATCAAGTCCAAAGGGGTAGATTGTTGGCATTATGATACATGTATTGTACTTGATGGCAAGCCACTTGTAGCAGAACAACTCACTTGTATTTTATAACTAGATGAATCTACAAAGGAGATATAAGATGTGATAGAATGCATGACAATAGTGTTTATAGATGTGATGAAATACAGGGTAGCTTCAAGGAATCAGTTCAGAAGGCAACTCACTCAGATGAAAGATCACAGTATAGCAGGTAAATAGCAAAGAATTGCAGATCAGTCTTCACAGAATGAAGAAAGAGGGGTATATGCAGGTTTACCATTGACCAAGTTGCGTATACATGCCGGTTCACTATATACAAGTCGTGTATACATAAACATGGACTTTCACAGAAAGAAAAGCACGTATACTTTGGAAAACTAAGTTTTTGGTCCAAAGTATTTGGTCCATGGTATTTTGATCCATGTTATTGGTCCAAGTTATCTGGTTCGAGGTACTGACCCTAGGTATTTGGTCCAAGGTACTGGTCCTAAGTGGTTTTGGTCCATGGTATTGAGAAAGGCTTAAAAATATATAAGGAGGAGAAGATCATTAGGCCAATGTGTACAAGCATTGAATATTTTGATGAAGTGTGAGATCTAGTATGCAGGTTATGGGTTTATGATGCTCTTCTTGATCTGAACCAAGGAGGAGCCTTAGCGGTTGATGGAGGACAAGATCTAATGGTGGATCGAGATCTTAAGGCTTGGAATGAATTATCTTTATATAGTTTGATCATGTTTATTCCAGATCCATATACTGATGCATGTGTTGTTCTGTAAATATTATGATCTGGGTGTAACTGAAGTCTGGAATAGCTGCAAAATTATGAATGAATATTTACAAATGTATGCGCTGGTTGATTTTGGTAAAAGCATGTATACACACAGGTTCGATACATCGAAGTAGTTTATACCTTGTGAATTATGATATTTGAAGTTGCAATTGGTTCTGGTTGTTAATGCAGAGTTCTGGGTTTTTCTTTATGTTCTGGTGACTGCATTCTAGTAACAGTGTTCAGATTGATTGTGATTTGCTTCAGTAATGATGGATGAGATCTAATAATGGATCAGAATCATAATGACTTATCATTTTGTGATCTAATGGGCTAGATCTGGTTGCTAACACATTTATTATCCTTTATATGTAATGATTTGGGTATGTTTGAAGTCGGGAAGAGCAGCGAAGTTATAAGAAAGTATTTACAGACCTATACGTTGGTTTGCTTTGATGAAGTTGCGTATACACGTTGGTTCGGCTCTTCCAAGTTGCGTATACACTCTAATGCATGGATTTGAGGTTACAGTTGGTTCTCATTAATGATGCAGTGTTCTGGGTACAAATCTATGTACTGGCGACAGTGATCTCTCTGTTCCATTTGATTTGTTGAAGTTGATTAAAATATGAATGAATGGTTGATTCAGTTGTGTCAAAGGTTCAGAGGTTGTCAATGATTGATTTACTTTGGTTGATTCAGAAAGTAATGATTGAGTTTCAGTGATTGGTTGATGCAGATATAGTTGATGGTTGTATTGCAGTGGTGATTGATTTGAGCTTCAATGTTGTTGATGGGTCCAGACCAGCAACCTATATATGTCCATGACAGTGTAAATATCATCAACCTATGACAAAGTATGTCGTTATATTGATATCAATTTATCAAGATCGACTTGTTTCATTTCCTTAGTAGAAAGAGCCTTATCATAATCTTTCATGAATCAACTTAGCATATGTCATATCTCCAAGCAGTAGCACAAAATCATTCACATCATATCATATGTATGTGAAAACACCACAATCATCATCTATGATCATATCATCATCATCAAGAGTTGCATGATCTTTCCATAAGAACCTTCAATATGTTGAATTGAGGCTTTTGTGATCCATATCAAGTTAATGAGAGATTTTTTGGCGTAAATTACATGATATTTCTTTTGACAAAAGAAATATCATGTGATTTATGTCGAAAAGTCTCTCATTAACCTTCAATATATCAATCATGCATCATCACTAGGGAACATCCCACTTCTGATAAGCATCAACCATGATAATCAACATATGTGAGTATCAACCTATCATCATAAGGTAAGAACTCATCATCATTATGTGACTAAGCCATGTCTTCATGAGACCTGTAATAACACCACTCGCTTGGCCAACCAACAATATTTGTTAATATGCAACTTAAGTAATCATCCATGTTTCTAGCATAGAAATATGTTTGTAGGGAGCCATGAGCTCATGGTCATATGTCAAGATTTCTTGATATCATCAACAACAACAATCCTCAACCATGTGAGAGCCAAGAACTATAGAAATCATAACTACACCATATGACCTTTATGCATCTTTGAAGGCATGATGACAACATCATAAAGGAAATGAGCGGCTCATCATCAAATAATGAAGTTGTGTGCTCAAGCTTTGTACTTCTCTTTGTCCTTATGAAGATCATCATGTAAGGAACATATATGTACTATATGAATCATCAAAGAGTCATCCACAGTCATCCATAAATCTGATCTGAATACCAACTATGTGATCCCAAGAATCATATGAGATTTTATCATGGGCAACTCATAACCGTAACATATCAAGATGTATCATTTAGCCATATAAGCATCATTATCATTGATTAGGTACCAAATACTTCTAAACATAATGCCAACAATGCTTTATTAGAAGCATAGCATGTTCTCCCCCTGAACCTGTTCCACCTATTCACTGTCAGATCTCATCATTGCATATATTAGTAAGAAGTATCAAGCAATCATCATCAATCAGATATACATCAAGTTATCAACAACTTGTGAGGATAAAAAACACTTCTAAATAACATCCACAAACTGTAGTCATCTATCATCATGACAAAAAAGATAACTGATAATTGTCTGAACCATATCAAAACAGTTTTTTTGAATCTGTCCCACTGTATTTTTCTCGAACCTACATATACGCTACTGTGCAGCTTCGAACTCACGTATATACATGACTTGACTTCATGAAACTTGCGTATGAGATTTAGAACATTGAAGTTTCATGCTTTCGGCTTCCCTTGAGTCTGTCATGTCTGTACATTGTGCCATGCCACTTTTTTTTTTACTGTACTTCCTTCTTCTTCCATATCTTCGATTGTGAAGATGTTTTCTCCTTTTGATATGGTGCCAGAAATTTTCTCCTACATTCCTTTGCTATATGTACAAATTTGTTACATGCATAACATCTTACATGTTTCATGTTTCTTCTATAGCAGTTAGTGGCTTTGTGACCAAACATATTTGCAAGAAAAACAATATCCCTTTAAGTACCTGGAAGGTAATGATCTTTCTGTGTGATGGTCTTGAACCATTCTACTTCTGCATCTCGCTGCAACATGTCTAAGATTATGACATATAAAACATTTAACATTATTCATTTGAGGAAATAACCGACTATCACTTCCATAGTTAGGAGTAAAACATTTTCTTTGAATAATTTATTTCCTTGGTTGTTGATGGGATTGACCTCTCATCTCCTTGTTGCGCATTTTAGGTTTTACATTAGAGTTCCTTGCCTTAGCTTGGGAGCTAGATTCACCTTCAACAAATTCATGGAAACCAAGACCAGATTTGATGGCAGAAGACCTTTGACTACTAAGAATATCATCCAAAATATTAGTACTATCTTGAAATCATAAAATCTTATCCTTTTCTTCTAATTTACCTTTTAGTATATTTACCTCAACTTGATATTGCTCTTCCTTTTCAAGATAATGCTTCTTCATGATTTCTTTAGCTTTTCTTCCTTCTTCCCCTTTTTGCCTTAATTCAAGAACTTCGTTTTCTTGTTCTTCAAGAGCTTGGAGGAGCTCTAATTTTGTCTGTAAGCCTTTTAAATTCTACCTCTATTTGATATCTATCTTAGCTTCAAGACTTTCATAGTAACTGGATCTATCTTTGAGTTTCTTGATTGTTGTGCTCCTTTTATTTAATTCTTAATGATGTTACTTGATCATGCAGCTTTTGACATTGATCTTCCTTTTCCTTGTTTCCTTCCTCTAGTTGAGCTTTTAGATTGGTAGCTTCTTCTTTGAAGGCACATTCCCTTTTGTCCAATAGATCTTGTTGATCTCTAATTTTGTCTGTAAGCCTTTTAAATTCTACCTCTATTTGATATCTTTCTTTCTCACCCATAAGAGCAGTTTCTTCGCTATCACTTTCATCATCTTCAAATGGATGGAGAAATGTATCACCAGAGGATAACAAATTCATACCTGATAGTTATTTTTCTTGTTCATCTTTTTTGAGGTGATTCTGAATCTAAAGAGTTTCTTCCACATAATCGTGAATCGATTCTCCCACTGTCATAGTTCCTTTGAGATGTCTTCTTCTTCTGAGGTGCTTTCTTCTTCAGCTTCTTTCCCATTGTTCTAAGGATCTCCTTCAAGCAGTCAAGCTTCCACCAAAGGACCTACTCTGATACATATTGTTGGAAATAATACTGAGAGGGGGGGTGAATCAGTATTAGTTAAGTCAATAATCTTTTTCTTTTCATACTCAAATTTGTATAAGCTACTTCCATGTGGGTAACCCGCGTGTACACACAACTGTGCTTAAGGAAACAAGCGTATATCTAGTAGACTAATGATTTAGTTAATTCTTCATATGTTGATCTTTAATCTGTGCATCAATACTTTATTAGACATTAAGCAATAACCATATGTAGTTAATAATAGAGTGAACCACCACACATAAGCAACACACATGAACACCACGATTTAAGGTCGAAATCCAATGTGGGTGAAAACCACCTGTTGCTGTCGTCTCTGTCTTGAATCTTTTAATAATAAGAAAATCTATTTACAACATTGTACTAGTGCAGACTCGTACCAGTACACAGGCTTCTACCTGCAGAAGGCTACAACCTTATCTAATTCTCCAACTTCTACTGGAAGGGAACTACAACCTCCTAGCTCTTGTACTAGCCGATATGTTTACTAGTATGTAGGCATCAAACTACAAAAGGCTACAACCTTCTCTCTTCCTCCAGGGACCTCGTTTCATAAGTTTTTAGACTGGATACTCCTGGAACACAACACCATAATTTGAAGGCCACATTTCATCCAATTTTCATTCTAGACCCATCAACAACATTGAAGCTAAAATCAATCACCACTGCAATACAACCATCAACTATATTTGCATCAACCAATCACTAAAACTCAATCATTACTTTTTGAATCAGCCAAACTGAATCAATCACTAACAACCTCTGAACCTCTGACACAACTGAATCAACCATTCATTCATACTTTAATCAACTTCAACAAATCAACTGGAATAGAGAGATCACTGTAGCCAGTACACAGATTTGTACCCAAAACACTGCATCATTAATCAAAACCAGCTATAACCTCAAAACCATGCATTAGAGTGTATACACAACTTGGAAGAGCCGAACCAACATCGATATGCAACTTCATCAAAGTGAACCAGCATATATGTCTGCAAATACTTTCTTATAACTTCACTACTCTTCCCGACTTCAGACATACCCAGATCATTACATATAAAGGCTAATACATGTGTTAGCAACCAGATCTAGCCGATCAAATCACATAATGATAAGTCATTATGATTTTGATCCATTATTAGTTCTCATCCATCATTACTGAAGCAAATCACAATCAATCTGAACACTGTTACCAGAATGCAATCACTAGAACATAAAGCAAAACCCAGAACTCTACATTAACAACCAGAACCAATTGCAACTTCAAACATCATAATTCACAAGGTATACGCTACTTCGATGTGCCGAACCTGTGTGTATATGCACTTTTACCAAAGTCAACCAACATATACATCTGTAAATATTCATTCATAATTTTGCAGCTATTGCAGACTTCAGTTATACCCAGATCATAATATTTACAAAACAACACATGCATTAGTATACAAATCTAGAATAAACATGATCAAATTGTATAAAGATAATTCATTCCAAGCCATAAGATCCTGATCCATCATTAGATATTGTCCTCCATCAACCGCTAAGGCTCCTCCTTGGTTCAGATCAAGCAGAGCATCGTAAACCCATAACCTGCATACTAGATCTCACACTTCATCAAAATATTCAATGCTTATACACATTGGCCTAATGATATTCTCCTCCTTATATAGTTTTAAGCCTTTCTCAATACCATGGACCAAAACCACTTAGGACCAATACCTTGGACCAAATACGTAGGGTCAATACCTCAGACTAGATACCTTGGACCAATACCATGGACCAAATACTTCAGACCAAAAACTTAGTTTTACAAGGTATACATGCTTTTCCTTCTGTGAAAGTGTGTGTGTACGTATATGCAACTTGTATACAGTGAACCTGAATGTATACGCAGCTTGGTCAATGGTGAACCTGTGTATACCCCTCTTTCTTCATTCTGTGAAGACTGATCTGTAATTCTTTGCTGTTTACCTACTATACTGTGATCTTTCATCTGAGTGAGTTACCTTTTGAACTGATTCCTTGAAGCTGCCCTGCATTTCATCACATCTGTAAACACTACTGTCATGCATTCTGTCAAATCTGATATCTCTTCTGTAGATTCATCTAGTTACCATATACAAGTGAGTTGTTTTGCTACAAGTGGGTTGCCATCAAGTACAATACATGCATCATAATACCAACAATGCATGCGACAATAGTGAGATGCGAACAAAAACTGAAATGATGCTTCTACAAGCTAACATATATCAAAACGATAGCAAACACTCATTTAAATCAAGCAAACATCACTCACACAAAGCGAAACACTAAAAGTGATAGAAACACAACAAAAGACATGAAATGCAGACTTACCCTGAAACAACTAAGATGAAAGTCTCGAAGACTCCTGGATGCAATTTGGGATGTCAGAGCTACAAGGTCGATTTGAGGAATGAGCTCTATAGCATCCAGTTTATGAGTTTTGATAAGATCGAGGTTATGACGCACATGCCACAAATCTAGGAAAAAATGACACTTGGTGAGAGGTTTCTAAAATGAGCTTTACATGTAACCTCCAGCTACTAAGAATAGATCTATAGAACTAGGGATGCCTTTTGCATGCTACCTTTTTCTATTTTGGGAAGAGTATCCCATGCATGCAAATAAGTTTTTCTCGTTCATGGATGGAACCTATCAACCTGAAGGCACATTCAACAGCCTGCTTGACTGAGAGAGGGATTTGCACAATTTCTGAGAGGAACCGGGTTGGCTTTCCTAGAGGGATTGCATAATTTTTGGAAGGAGCAAGTGATTGCTGCCTAGAATTGTGCAATTTATGGGTTGGGCTATAGTGTTGGCCAGATTGTGCAGTTTTTCCAAGGAAGTATGTCTGAATGCTTAGTGCAATTTTGGAGCTCAGCAGTCTGCCCAACTGATATGAACAATTTCCTGAGGGAAGGTTGGTTCCCATCCAAAATTATGCAATTTTCTGAGGGAGATGCTTAGCTAGCAACTAGCCCAAGTCTGGAGTGGTAGCCTGTGAGGGGAGTGAAGCAAACTAACATGCACAGGGTGGTAAGCTGCTGAAAATCCAACGAAGCCTATGTACTTGACAATGCAAGACATGCTGCTAGGATGGTTGGTAGGGAGGCTCCAAAACAAAGCTAAGGAAAAATTTTGGAAGGTGGTTTTATTTGCTAAAACATAACCATAATCAATACTAATTAAGTGAAATTTTACATCGGATAGTCTAATTAGGTGAAAAATATACTTACATAAACTTCACTTAATCATCCCACCCTAACTAGATTTCTTTTTATTTTATTTTCAAACAAAGTATATGTTTTGTTTCAAGCAACCACATAATTCTAGTTAAAACACCTCACACAAAGAAGAGGTCTCACTCCAAAGTAGAATAAAATGTGTGCTCTTTTCCCTGCACTCTTATGCATGATATCTGCAAAATAACATTGTATTCTTGTTTGGACGTTACCCACCTCACATAGTTAGATTTTTTGTGTTATTTAAAGCAAGCAAGAAAATTATGAGTACAGGAAAAGATGTTTAACACTCACTACTTATTTTGTTTTTTCTTCCAAGTTTTTTCTTTTCTCAAACATATCACACTTCCCACATAACACTCTTTAATTCAAAATTGACTTTAAAATCAACCCACTATCTTAATTTACTAACATTAAATATCCACAGGAGGCACAAAATAGAATTAAATAATTTAGGTATGGCATTGGGGTTAGGCATCCAAATAATACCCCATTGTCATTAACATATGAAACTTAAGTCAAATGATTAGGGATCTTAAAAATCCTTCATCACCACATGAAAAATATTACCCAAAGGAAGTGACATTGTGTGACTAGGAGGTTAAACCCGAGGTATGTTGGTTAGTGTACTCACTTAGTGGATACTCACCACTTTGGTTGTCAGTCAATCACATACCATTCAAGGGGGATATACTTCTCGCCCATTTGGAAAAGGTGTTATAGTGACCAGTCTTAGGTAAATTATTTTACCCTATAGGTGACCATTGTGGGAAGAAATGGTACGTAGATTGGATCTTGATGGCCACTGATACACTTCCCAGTCTACATCATTATAACTGTTTTCCATCGAGTACATAAGTACCATCCATTTGACAGGCTTGTGACCCCTATCAGTGGTGGCCTGCTAAAAGGTTATAGTGACTTATATTGAGTGCACATGAAGCATAGGTGTCTAGGAACATTTTACTTTCCTATTGCATGGATGTGTGGATTTCAAAGTACCTGACACTTTTTTTAGAGTATCTTTGTTGCATGAGTTTTTCTTGTCATCTAAATAAACATGTTTATTAATTGGGAAAACAAACTGCATCTACTTGACATCTCCCTGCACTCAATTTAATTGTCACCATTGTGTACCTTGTCCCAAAACACCGGTCCTTAAGACTTCAAAGTCTTCCTCCCATTGAAGGGGGATTTTCTCCCCTTCCAACTCACAAAAAGGTAACCATACACATGTCATGTAGGCATTGGTAGCCATATATTCTTTACTGACAACTTCATTTTTTCAATCAATTAAAGGGAATGACCCCGGTCACCATCTACCACGATGTGGAATCCTTCGGGAGCACCTCATCCCACCAACATGGTTGGATAACAATAGAATCTTGTTGGTGCACCTACTTTACCTTTTATGGCACATATTAACCTCCCAAACCTGACCAAGCACATCAATAATCCCATCCATAATGATGTTAATTAGCCTGCTATGATGACCAATATTCCCACAAAAATCCACAAATTTGAAGCCAAACCTAGGGAAGACCTCATAAAACATGTGATTTTCCTTTCACTTATGGTGTTCATACAACACCTATACAAAAGATTTTGTTCGCATTCGCTTGTTTCAACGAATGCTCATTGGTGATTCAACCAAATTGTATGTTGAAAAATCTACTGTGACACACTCTACTTTCAATGCATTGGATTTATAGTTTTAGGACTACTATCAATTACATCTTTTTCATGACCTAGGGGTTGAAATTCTTTCGAATTTATGTAAAACTATGACTATCCACATTTCAGACCACATTCATGAGTGGAAGAGACATCATACTATCTGTAAAATAAAACTTGATGATTCATTTCTTCTTGATTGGTTTTTGAAAACCCTCCTCCCACCCATCACCAAAGATTCCACGTCGACCATGTCAGCTATTGAAGTTAAGGCCATCACTAAAGCACAACAATATGACCTGATTTATTCTCAATCAAGTTATTTATACATTATTCTTCCTAATGCACCTTAGCACCATAGAATTGAATCAACCATGCCTAGAACATCTCATGCATTTGGTGACCTAATCAACTTAGTCACTAGCCCCATGACTCCATCCATTCCACAAGGAAAAACTGTCATAACAAACCAATATTTTGCTCCACTTCAACAAATTCATGTTGCTTCTACCTCAGCTGCTACACATTCTCATGGAATGATGTGCACCAGTAATACTTTCCTTACCATGTCTAACCCATATTACCCTTTTTCAAGACCTCCTTAACCTTGTGCATAGCCCTATACATGGTTTAATTTTGTTCAGCCAAATCTCCAAGCCCAGGATTAGTCCTTTCAAAAAATTAATTTTGTGAATCCCTCTAACCCTAAAGGATGTAATTGCAATCACAATTGAGTAGGAAATCGAAATATGCCCCAAGAAGGATGGCCTCACCCCTGACCCAACATAGATAACCATTAACCCACCAAATAACCTACTCCTCATGTGACTAACAATTGCCAGGGACAAGGACAATCAAGATGTAGGACCAATTTTCCTTACACAATTTATGGATCCATGGAGGATTATACCCACCATTTCCCTTAGTTACTTGAAATTTGACAACACTAAGAAGTGAAGTAGCATCAAGCCGCTCCTCCTCAAGGTCAATCACAAGCCTCAACTATTATCCTACATAATCCATTTATGTCTTAGGGTGTTGTCTGACAACAAGATGCACCATCCATATATCGATCTACAAATCCATCTTATAAAAATATTTTCATGCAATCAGATCAAGTTTTGATACAAACTTGAAATTGGAATTACCCACCATCTCCCCCCTCCTCTGTATAAATAAGCTCCAATTCTCAAAATGAATGTCCCATTGCAAATCCTGCACCCAGACCCCACATCATAAATTCCTAAAATTCCCTTTCAATGAACTGCGCATAATTCTCATGCTGGGGTTGTTCTATAATATAACATCATCGATGAGTTAGCACAGTCACCTGCATCCATGTCTTGTCTTGAGGTTCTTCAATATTCCCCTACTGAAAAAAAATTATTATTGAACACTTTGGGTGTGACTGACCTTAACGATTCACACTTAATGACATTCAATATGGATAATTCCAAACCAAAACTACCATTTGTGGTTGTTTTCTATTTTTTCGTTATCATCCATCATTGTATTGTAGATGAAGGTGCATCTTCATGTGTCATGTCAATGCATGTTTGGAAGAAGTTAGGTTCTCCTAAACTCAACTCTCCCAATATTTCATTATGAGAATATGATGGAAGACCATCCAAACCACATAGGGTATACTAGAATCCACTAGTTGAATAGGCCAAGAATAAATTCATAGTAGACATCGAGGTAATCGATTCCCCTTTAGATTATAATATATTACTAG
>Ga0115851_101641_pt1 | contig 11893 bp, 12 predicted proteins | sample InSIn2gowninarea_FD_83865 | JGI IMG/M metagenome (GOLD analysis project Ga0115851, IMG submission 83865)
AGAAAAACCAAAAAGGAAAAGGGTTTTAAGGGGGGGGGTGGGCCCTGAAGATGTGGAAGAAGTAAAGTAATTTTTGGGTTTGAAGGGGGTTGTAAATTTAAAACCCCCCCCCCCCCCCACCATTTATTGATATAATAGTTAATATTCTATTAATAATGGAGACCGTTTATAAAAAATCCTCCAAAAACAGTTAGCATTTAAATGCTTTCTTTTTAAGAGATTAGGAATAAATTGCTGACTAATATAAGGTATCAAATCAAATCCCTTTAAGACTGACAATTCTCACTTTATTGCATATCGTTGGATCATGTGTGTTAAAGGTTAATTGTAAAACCAAAATTTTTGAATTGTGATAAGAAGGGATCACCGTAATAAACTTAGGATATCATTGAAGTTTCCATTTAAAACTAAGAATTAAGGTATTTCTTGTAAAATAAAGTGCCTATCACATTCGCATATCGACATTCAGGAAAAGCACAACTAACAAAGCCCATTGGAATATGTGAATTGTGATATTGCAGTATAGCAAGCCAGCACTCATTGCATCATAGCACTTAAAAGGCCAATCTTGTGCACTATGAAAAGTTTACGAAACACAATATGAACTGGATTTGATGAAAGTATGCGATAAATGTTGTAAAACTGTCATTAAGTTCGACGCTTAGTAAAAGGTCACTTTACGCAATAAATATTCATTTAAGAAAAATGTGCTTTAAACAATAAAAGGTAGGCTTCTCACCTCACATCTCCCAGAATTCTAAACAAATCCGAAAAACACACAATTGAAAATGCGATATTGCAATTTACGATATTACAATAATTTTATCGCAATCACATAATCGACATTTCGCATTTTAAACTCGTCAGCTTAAATTTTTTCCTTTCCTGTTTGCGATGCGATAACTTAAGTGAGTAACAAAGGCCATGATAAAAGGTCTTAGTGCGTATTTAATAAGTTTTAATGGCATTTATGTTAGAAACGACTTGACATGATTTGATATCTTTTATCTACATTTTCGAATAAAAGATCCTTTATTTTCACCTTTCAAAGTTAACTGTGTCATTGAATTCTCACTGTCATTTTCGCCTTGTGTTTATCCAATAATTTCCATTGCTCCATTCCAGGAAATCTTTGAAGAAAACCACATTGGAAAGGATGGCGAAGAAGGGAAAAGTTACTGCATCTGAGAAAACAGATATGATACCAAATTTCTCTGATACCGTGTACATCCAAGATAGAGGAACCACATCCTAGGAAGCCATGTATAACCTGCTTGAAGAAGAGAATCCTAGGCCAGTGGTAACAAAGGCAACAACTGATGCCCAAGAATCATCTGACACCTCCTATTTTGAAGTAGCATGTTCATTTTTCATCAAATAGCTGTGAGAGCATAGATGATGTAAATGTCTCGGACAAGACTTTTAGGAATGAAAGAAAAGAGGTTGTGGTGTATTTCACACCAGACAATTTACGACTGATGTACCAACTACCAGAGCCTCAAAAACTCTATAACAAAGACTTCCCTGAGAATTTCACCTAAGAGAACAAGGACCTATTGGACATTACACAGACCTAGAGGTCAAGCAGAGGAAAATTCAAATGGGATAAATCTGGTATGTACCTGATAGCATCCCTCTCTATCCCTCATAATTTCACAGAAGCAATAATGTGTATGTTATTCAGTAAACCCGATAGTGCCAAATTTTCTATGGAGTGGCTGCCATTAATTGGTGCGACAGTTAATGCACCAAGTATGAATTGGAGTCAGATTTTATTAAATAATTTAGCAAAGGCCATTATGGATTATAGATAAAAGAGAAGTGTTTCTTCAAGATTTTCCCCCCTTTCTTTATGAGTGCTTTTGTTATGGACCCCATTTATTTTTGTTCTCAAGTTATTAAAATGTGACGGAAGTGGAGTGTATAGAACTCGCTCCCCATCCATATATACCATACATTTTTTTGGGAATCTCAATTCCATCCCCTTTTTAACAAAATCTGCCAGGGTATTATGTTGCCTATTCATAAAATTGTTTTTTTATAGAACAACACCTAGGTTTTCTGAAGAGGCCAAAGTAGACATATTTTCTTGTACCCAGATGGTTCAGTGAAGAGATGTTCACTTACATAAGAGTTGTTAGGAGCATTTATTCTCTGCATGTCCTCCCATATTACGTCCCAGACAAGCTATTGGCTAGAGAAATAGCTTATCAGATAACAGGGGAGGGTGGTTTAACCAAAGGCCTAAAGGAACAGAAGAAATCAATTTGGCCAGCCTTCCCATTGCAATGTGGTTCATTCGCACTACATGCCTACGGGTACGTAGCAAAAGAAGCAGAGATTATTATGTCTCTGAAATCAATTATAGTTCCAAGGAGACAATATGACCCAAATAAGATTGCTAAAGAATTTAACACTATGGTGAAAGTCAAACAGTTTTCTCATGAAGAGGATGCCTTTAATGACCTCTTTCAAGGAGAAAAAAATTTTGCACAAGTCCTACATTCAACATCATTACAAGTAAGCTCGAAAGATATTAATTATTTTCATGTATATAGGAATAAGACACCGTTAAAGGTCCCATTGGACCTATTACAGATTGAACCAATAAGATAACCTACTCCTAGCGTAAGCTTGGAGGGAAGTTCAAAAGAAAATTCTGAAGAAGAAACCCAACAGAAGTCGAATCACGAGTCAGAGCACTTAGAAAAACAATCTTAGAATGGAGGAGGAAACACAAATAAAGATTTTGATAAAGATACAGATGGAAGTAGTGAGGAAACGACTGAACAGGCCTCGACAAAGTAGTAGGCAAAGATTGTTTCCACTTCAGTTTAATTAGGGAAGTTGCCAGTCATTGACCTTGACAAAGAATGGGAGAAATTCAGTAAGAACCTGCAAAAAAACACAAATATTGAGGAAACATCTGGTTTTCAAAACCTCAAATAAACCCAACACAAAGCAAATCCATAAACAATAGAGCAAGAGGCTATAGGTATTCAGGATATCAAGGTTATTCTTGCTTTTCCTACTTCCGAAATTGTCTTTAGAATTGAATAGATACCTCCATTAGATATATTCTACAGTCCTACTCATAAGGTTGTAGTTAAAAGACAAAGGAATAAGAGGAAACTAGACACCACGTCTGTTACAACTCTAGAAAATGAACCAATGAATGTTGTGTGGAAGGACACTCCTGTTGATCCATCAGAGAATCTCATGAAGTTGTCACAGTTCATAGGGTCTTATGCCACAACAACCATCAATAAGGAAATGGAAGTCTGAAGGCTGGTAAAGGAAAAAGAACAAAAAATTCTACTGCTTGAACAACAATTAGAACAAGAAAAAAATAATTAGCAAGCAGAACAACAGGTAGCTCAACTTGAGAGGGAATTCGCACAAATGAGGTTACAACACTACGCCATCTTATCAAAAAATAATTCGTAGATTCATCAAATGAAATCCCCAGTGGATAAATTATAAGATAACCCACAAACTTAAGAATTCATCAAAGAAGTGATCAAGTTTAATTTTCTATTAATTCAACAATAAGAAATGTTCTACCAGAAAATATTGCAGATTAATCCTTACTGTGAGACAAGCGATAAATTAACAAACCAAGTAATTGATATGAGATTTGAATACGAAGAGATCCACAAAAAGGTTTCTGAATTTATCACCTAGCAAGAATCTGAGGAGGGAAGAAAGTACGACCTACCAAAAGTGGAGGAATCCCACAAAGATATTATGTTTATAGATTGGGATTCATGGTTGAAACAAGCGAAAAGGGCGACAACAATAGCAATAGGAGAAACAAGAATTATAATAGAAGTTGTTAGTGAAAACCTCCATAGTGCTAACCTTGTCAAAGAAGGCATACCAGGGTTTCTATCAAATGTTAAACAACTAGAGAAACAGTGGAAATAGACAACGCAGGACAAGGAAGAAGCAATTAAACAACTAACCAGATTAGATTGGGAGACATGCTAGCAGTTTCTAGTAAAACCACAGAGCCATTGGATGACTCTGCGGTGTTCAACAACCTCTATAAAAAATATGGTGTGAGATTTGTTAGATGCCATATTTGCTAGGTAGTTAAAATCCACAATCGACCAGCCACCTCAACTCAAACCAGTAATCGACATTTGCAACATCAAATATCAAGTTAGTCGATTAAGTTAGTTCAAGTTCAAAGGAACTAGTCATTAGTTTAATTCTATTTTTAGTTTTATTTTTTCCCAATATGAGGAAGGTTGTTTGAAACCTCCTCAGCTATTTTTGTAATAATCTATTTTTGAGGCATGTATTTTAGTGTTTAAACTAGTCTCATGCATTTTGAGAGGGGTCCAGAGTTTGATCAAAAACACTTTTCAAGACATTACACTTCTGTATTTTTTGGAAGGTTTTGATGAAGTTAATGGAACATGATCTATTTTTCTTTTGAACATCAAGCATGCTCTACTGAAATTACACTTCTACACTCTTAGAGAGTATTGAATTGGATGAAATTGGGTCAATATTGTTGAAGCACATGAGCAGGACCTATCATATATGGTACTGTTATCGTATGATTATGTTTTATTTATGTATTAATGATATTTTTTCTTTTGATTGTTTTATGTACAAAAGTCTGAGTTATAGTTCTGCATTATTGCACTTGTGTATGATGCTTTATCTCTCATTCTGTTTTGAATACATGAACAATTTCCATATGCAATATGGTTTTTTCAATTGTTTTGTCTAACTATTTATCCAAAACAATTATCGATAAATGATTTCATTTCTTTTGGCAGTTGAATGATCTTTATTACCAGTTTCTTTAATACATCATTGTAGATCGAGTATCTTATCTTATTCCTGGGTATATTTAGAGTTAGATAATGCTATATTAAGATATATGCATGTGTTTATTATTTAGATTAGATTACACTTAGTTGAATCATTCTCTGTTACGTCTTATATCATCCCATCAACATTAGCAAATCAATCCTCTTTGGGAAATTGGTCCCAATATCCCCAGTCAAAGCCACTATATCAAAAAGAAAAGAGGCTACTTTCAAGGTCCGGACCGAGTGGTTACTCCTCATGTTGTCGTAGCGAATTTTGGGGCTTCAACATTTCGGTGCTAGAAGGAGTGTTTAACTATGAATGGGAAGAAAATTTAAATCAAAAATACATTCTAATAGTAAAAGTCCCTCACCGTCACCCTCGAATTCTTAGTCACATTCTGAATTTCCAAATCCTAGATGTGAAGTTGAAAATAAATCTTTACAATCCACTCCAAGGAAATCAGATCAATATTTTTCTACAGAAACTCCCAAAGTTTAGTCTTTATTTCATAAATTTCAAGGGATTTCCCTATCTCTAGAAGAATCTGAATTATCTCAAGCTAATGTTTCTTCTCATTTTCCTTCCTCTCAAAGGTTAACCAGATTAGAGAGTGAAAAATTTTGGATCCCCCCATTTTAATTTCCTCTACCTAACCCTTGGAGGAAAACTAAGAAAACAAAATTTGAAACTCATAGTGAGATTCTCTCATCATCACCAGAAACACCCTCACTCATTCCATCATCTTCATCACAAGATCAATCATCCACCTCACCACTCCAGATCATGATTTACACTGGTACAAGAGCACAATCCTCCTATACCTAGTCACATTCAACCACTGGAACATATTCCTCTACACAGATACCCATAATGGCTCAAAGGCCATGGAAAATTCCTGGATCCATTCGAATGGTAGGACCATTACATCCACTACCTACACATCCATAAAAATGGTTGCCAAAATTCAACCCTGATGATGGTTTCCCTGCTAAAGAACACATAAATAACTTCATGTTGTCCATAAATATGAATTCAGTTGTAGAAGAAGATGTATTTGTAAGATTATTCCCTTATACTCTACAAGGATCAATAGGATCACAGTATTTTTCATTACCATCTAGTTCCATTAATAGTTGGGATGCATTTCAAGAGCAATTCCTAACCAAGTCTAGAGATTACCACTCAACATCCACTCTTCTTAATGGCCTTTCCAACTTGAACACTGAACCTAGAAACCAAACCCAGTGATGAAGTTCAAAATGAATGGTATATTTCTACTCTTCCCTCAAATGAAGCTATTTTTGTTGATAGGGCTGCCAAACCAACCTTGGAAGAAAGCATGAAAGAAGCCATAGTTGTATAGAAACACATTTTAGCTTTAGAAAAGAAGAATGCATTAGAAGAAAGAAAATGCAAAAAGGTCACTTTCAGGGACAAATCCAAGAAAAAATAACCTAAATATCCTTTTGATCTTGAAGGTCTGCAAAAGGTCCTTAAAACCATGTCCAATGAAATGGTCGACATTAAAAGGTAGGTAGCTAAGACTTCTTCAAGGAAAGTTTTTAGACTTTACAAAAGAAATCCTTCCTCTAATCCTAAACCTCCAAATACAATATCAAATACTGAATCAGATGTGGAGGAAGAAGAAGTGTCAGCAGTGGAAGAACAAATCAATGACGAAGAGATGGTTGAATTACAAGGAATATGGGATTTTATTCTTCCTTTGTCATATAATGAAGAATCACAAGAAGCATTACCTGTAACAACTAGAAGTAGGAGCACTATTAATTTTCCACAAACAAATAAAAAGAAGAAATCATAAACTCCCACTCTCAAAGATAAATTAATATGTAAGAAATCTTCTCCCAAATCCACTCAAATGACTCCTCCTCAATCCAACTCTACACCTCTAGCCAAAACCTTGCTAGTATCTGATTAAATGGAATAGGACATCGTTGAAGATATGAAGAAGACTAGAGCTAATGTCGAATTCCATGAGCTCAACAAGATAAAACATCAACAAAAACTATTGCTCAAAGAATTAAAAATAGTCCCCACTTTTCTCCTTCCTGCTGCTATAATTTCTCATACTACTCAAGAAATGGGTAGGCCTCCCATTACTTAATCAGATAAAATGAGTTCATATGATATTGTTTTAATAGGTGGTAGATATAAATCCCATACACCTCCATTTACTTTGAATTTTGAAGTCTTGAATAAGAATTTTCACAACCATTTAGTAGATTCTGGAGCCTCATCAATTCATAGGAGAAATCAATTAAGTCACCATGAGACTCTCATCAAACCCAAAAGTATGTCAAGTGATTGACATTCTTATCGACAATATCCCTGAATTCTACGGTTTTATCCTCAGTAGAGACTATTTTGAAAAGTTTCATGGCTATTTAGGAACATACTAGTCCCATATGCGGCTTCCTTATAATGGTAAGATGAATCAAATAAGTGTTGACTGTGAAAATTTTTTAAAGTATATTGTCACAGAACCGGAGGGAGAAAATGAGCCCATTGCATACAATAGAAATATCATTGGAAATTATTCAGTTGAATCATTTCTAAGCAATTTTAATGCTCACACATCACCCTTTTTGGAAAATTTTGTTACATCACAAGTCAAAAACTATTCTCAAATAGATTCTTCTGAATGTATCAATTTTGTAGATAAGCCTGTGGTCAAATCTTTATTTTGGAAATTAGTTTTTGATGCATCTAAATCTAACGATGGAGTTGGCGCAGGTTGCATATTGGTTAGCCCTGAAGGATAAAAAATTATATTGGCACGTAGGCTTGAATTTGAATGCACAAATAACACTATTGAATAGAAGCATTAGTTCAAGGGTTGTATAAAGACATTTTCCTTCATATAAGATACCTTCAAGTATTTTTAGATTCATAAATTGTAATTAAATAGGTGAGGAATACTATGCAATGTCTTTCTAGACATTTGAAACATTATCAATCATTAGTCCAGGACCTCACCTCACATTTCACAGCATTCAACATTTCCCCAATTCCAAGACTTCAAAATGCAAGTGCCGATATTTTTGCTAACGTTGCATCCAATCTCTTTCCACAAGGAGATTATAATCCTAATCAACTTTCTATAGAATTGTTTTTTAGGCCTTCCATTCCCGATAACATCACCAATTGGCGAGTTTTTAATAATGATCTAGATATCATAACTTTTTTAAACATTTATGGTTCTTATGATGACCAGATAATAGACAAAGATCATGATAGCCAACTTAAGCAAGAAATAATTGCAGATTCCATACCTAAATTTGTGGTTAAGCTGGAAGATTTGTATGATCTTAAGGACAGATTCAAGGAACCTACTAACTCAAAGCTCCAAATTTCAACTTTGAGATTTGAATTAGTTAATCTTGGAACTGACCTTAAACCTCAAAATACTAATCTCGGTCTTGATATTACATCCAATGAAAGATTAGAATTTATCATTTGATAAAGAAATATAAAAATGATTTTTCTTCGAATTATGAAGATCTTAAGACATATGATACTTCCGTCATTCAACATACCATTCCTATGATATCCAATGAAAAGCCTGTACAACAGAACTTGAGAAAGATTCACCCGAATTTAGAAAATCAGATCAAATCTGAGTTGAATAAACTTCTCAAAGCCAAAATAATTTTTCCAGTCGGGCATTCAAGGTGGGTTTCTAACTTAGTCCCAGTTAGGAAAAATAATGGTGATATTCGAATTCGTATAGACTTTCTCAATCTCAACAAAGCTTGTCAAAAGGACAACTTTCCATTACCTCCTATGAAATAGATACTACAATCAGTTGCAGGCTCAAAGCTAATGTCTTTTTTGGATGGATTTTCATGTAATAATCAAATTTGCGTACATCTAGATGATCAACTAAAGACCACATTTTGAACCAAGTGGGGAACATATGCTTACCAAAGGATGCTATTTGGATTATTAAATTTTGGTGTAACATTTCAAATAGACATGGATATAGCTTTCAAAGGTTTGGTAAATAAAATGGTGGTAATTTGTTTAGATGACATCACTGCATATTAAAAAAAGCACAGTAATCATTTAAAGGATTTGAAACATATCTTTGAACATTTTCAGAGATATGAAATTTCTCTAAATCCAAAGAAATCTTTCTTTGCTTTAATTGAAGGTAAACTTCTTGGATTTATTGTATCTAAATATGGTATTCACATTGATCTTGATATGATAAGGGAAATTTTTGAAATCTCTTTGCCTCATGATAAAAAATCCATGCAATCTTTCCCAGGTCAGATAAATTTTGTCAAATATTTGTCCCTAAGTTTTCATGAATTGTTTTACTCCTCCAATCTATGATTAAGAAAAATTATGTTTTTAAATGGGGACATACTAAGCATGAAGCTTTTAATCTTATCAAACAAGCAATTATAAATGCTCCCTCTTTAACAACTCCAAATTTTTCTAATCATTTTATTTTATATACCTTTGCTTTCGAGACATCATATGCATCTATATTAACACAGGTCAATGATTAAAAATATGAAGCACTAATTTCTTCCTTTAGCTCCAATTTGCAGTGATTTGAATTAAATTATTCAGATGTTGAAAAAAATGCTTTTGTTGTTTTTAGATCAATAAAACATTTCAGAAACTTTCCTCTCAAAACACATACTAAGGTAGTAGTTCCATTTTCAGTAGTGAAAAATTTACTAATTCAAAGAGAAGTAGGTGAGAGAAGAGAAAATTGGCTAACCACACTGCAAGAGTATGGCATTGAGATCCGACGAGCTAAAATTGTTGGAAGTCAAGGTTTTCGCAAAATGTTAGCTGGAGAATCCAACTTACCAGCGCTACAAGATTCAGGTGATGATATACAAATATGTGAGGTAAGCCTCGATGATACTGAATCTAAATATGCTGATATAATCTTTTATTTGAAAAATGGATATGCCCCTATGAAACTTAGCTACAAAAGAAAAAGGGATTTGAGGTTATAAGCTAAGAAATATGAGATGATCAATGATTTTTTGTTTAGGAAGAATTATGATTATGTTTTACTTAGGTGCCTTGAAAAATCTGAGGTAGAAAAGGTGTTGCAGGAGCTCCATGATGGACCAGCTGGTGGACATTTTGGAGGAGTCACAACAACACATAAGATCCTGCATGCTGGCTATTATTGGCCAACCTTATTCAAAGATGCACAAAAATACGTAAGGAAATGAAAAATTTGTCAAATAGCTACTGGAAGACAGAGGAAACCCTCATTACAATTGTAGCTGGTCAACATTGAACAACCCTTTGAGCAATGAGGATTGGACATAATAGGTGAGATCATTCCTCACTCTTCAAAGTAGAATAGCAATATCCATATAGCAACTGATTACTTCACTAAGTGGGTGGAAGCAATTCCACTTAAGGTATCCAATTCTGAAAACATCATTGAATTTATTGATCAGTTTATTATTACCAGATTTGGCTTACCAACTGCCCTCACGTTTGACAATGCATCTTATTTTATATTTCTCTTAAAATAGGTTTCAAACTTAAATATTTTGCTAACTATTATCCTTAGGGAAACGGTTTGGCCAAATCTACAAATAGAAATCTCATAAGGATCATAAAACTAATTGTTGATCAAAATCATAAAAAATGGCATAAATCTTTAACATTTTCTTTATAGGCAGATCGAAAAACACATAAGGCCTTAATAGACACTTCTCATTTTAATTTGGTCTATGGGAAAGAGGTTGTTCTTCCTACAAATGTAGCTATTCCTTTTGTAGTTGTGGTTCAATTTATTGTAGAAACTCCTTCCTCTTTTATGCAATTAAGGTAATTGGGAATCCTCAAACTCGAAGAAGAAAGAGATAGAGCAAAGATCATACATGCACATCATCAACAATTAGTCAAGTCTTCATTTGATGCAAATTTTGTAAGTCCTAAATCCTTTCAACTCGGATACCTTGTATTGAAGTGGGATAAAGCACACGAGGAAAAAGTTAAGCATATCAAATTCTGAAGAATGTGGCTTGGCCCATTTCGGATTGTAAAACAAATGGCCCATCAACTTTTCTATTGCAAGGTTTATCAGGAAAGAAAGATTCTCTGCTTGTTAATGGGTAGATTTTGAAGAAACATTTTTCATAGAAGTTAACCTCTTCTATCCTTGTACACTATTTCCTTTACCTTTCCTAGGAAAATAAAAGTTAAATAGTATTTAATTTTGGTCTTTCAATAAAAATCTCTTTTATATTTTGATTTTTCGCTTGTATAAGTAGAGATTGTTAAGAAGATAATTTTGACATTTCATACATAAGCTAAGTTCTATTTCTCTTAAACTTACTTGTTTTCCACCAAAATCATTTATCCTTTGTAAAACCTCAACTTTATAAAGAAACTTTGTTCTATCATTAGTCAAGATAAGTATCTTTAACAAAGAAAAGGCTCTTTGTAGATATGCACCTTTAACTCTATAATTGTCATCCAAAAAATCTTAAGGAGTCAATGATTCTCCTCATCTAGTAAAATTTTTTGGAGGATCTTTTTATAAAGTTTCCCCATTTATTAATACAAGATTAACTATTATATCAATAAATGGGGGGGTTGTTGAAATATACAACAATTGGTAATTCATTGGAAGAACCAGTTATCTCTGATAGTCTTTTGAAACTTCTAAAACTTCCAAAATAAAGGTAGTTCAAAAAATATGAATTACTTGAAATCTAAGATAAGTAACATTTCTTTGAATAAGAAAACAAAACTCACATAAATACCATCCACTTGATATCGTCTTCAAAATAAAAATTCCCTTGTCTATATCAATCTTTACTTGGTTTAAAGATAAAGTAGGGGGCTCTTGCATATTAGCTTTTTAGATCTACTCATTTGTCATAGGTAGAGTCTCTACTACCAGTAGGTGTCCATATCCTTGACATGGTTACCTTTTAACCATAAATGATTCAATATCTCATCCAGATAAGAGTGTAATTTTTAGAGATAAATTCAGACCCATATACTTATTCTATTTTATTTTTATTTATTTTTAAACAGTTTAATTTTC
>Ga0115851_101642_pt1 | contig 11890 bp, 11 predicted proteins | sample InSIn2gowninarea_FD_83865 | JGI IMG/M metagenome (GOLD analysis project Ga0115851, IMG submission 83865)
TGGAACAACAAATAAGAAATCAAGCAGAAATTCTGGAATGGAACAACAATTAAACAACTAAGTCTCGCGAGCAGTAATCAAACTTAAACTACTAATTATTGTCATTCTCTCGTGCAGGAAAGGGTGAAAATGAGGAATTTCTATTCTAAAAAAAAAGACAAGGACAAGGTAACTGCTGTCCCTTTGACGGGAGACTGAGTGCAAACAAGGCTAACCAGATCAAAGCAAATCAGCCTAAAAAGGAGGAGAAGACACCAGCTCAGCGCAGGAGAAAAGAGATGACTAAGAGTGAATGATTTTGGCGAATCTCTCAGGATCCTTGATCGTGAGGGATCGCTGCTTTATTTATCTTGTTACTTAGACATCTCCGCCGTCACCTTTATATAAAGGGACAGCATTGTTAGCTTTAGGGCATTATGCTTTTATGTAATTTCTGTTAAAGATCAAAACTCTGATGATGGACTCTCAATAAGAACTGGTTCATTGTACTCTTGTTTCATGCATTAATACAAACTTGGTGATTATCTTATCTCTGCGTCTGGATTAACCTAAAGTGGTGTACCCTTGGAGGTTAAGGGCCCGACCCCAGAGGACACTTGCTTCTGTATTACTACGATTTGATTTCTGCGTGATTTGCTTATCGTAATTTTTTGGTAATCTGATATGCTTTATGAGTTTACATCACATGCTCTGTTAAGATTAATTCATTAAGGTTTTTACAGACAGCACTGTTATATTGACTCTGCATTATATTGTTGATCCTTTCAGAGTTGATTGAATATTATTAGTATTAACCGAATATTGTCACTATTTTTTTACAGAGCTTTTGAGCTATACATTCATGTTATAAAATTCATCTGAAAGTTGTGTTCTTTATGATTTTTGGATTCAGAAGTAATGATGTTCCATTTTGAAATGCAGTCATACTCTTTCTAATTAAGATTGATGCCAGATCAAATTACTGTTCAAAGCGTGTTGTGTGCATATATGAGTTCCAAGCGTTGTTCCATAACTTATCAGTAATTAGTACTGTTCTACTAGTGTGTGTTGCTTGATTTTCCTTAAGAATGAAAGATTGTTGTTTGATTACAATGAGTGCATTTGAGTTAGTAGATTAAGTTTGATTACTGCTCGCGAGACTTAGTTGTTTAATTGTTGTTCCATTCCAGAATTTCTGCTTGATTTCTTATTTGTTGTTCCATTTTTCTATCTGTCATTCCATTTACTAGCATTTGTTGTTTTGGTGTGAGAGACGATCTAAGGTTGTAGTGAGCCTCGACATTTACTGTCTAGCTCCCAGACTCGTGGTCCATGCTCTAATTTCCTTTCCATCAGTTTCCAAAGGGATGGGTTATCGCTGCCGAACCCTTGACTGATAAGTTGCCTAGTTTTTTGAATGTGTGATTTACTCTTTTGAAGTAACTTAGACCAGCATCCGTTTACTCTTGTATTTTCGAGCGTTGTACTACTAGCATTACTCTGACAAGTGATAGCGTCAGACTGAGACACTCTTTGAAATAACAAAATGCTCCTAGATTGACATATTAATGTGAGGTAATTAGAGGTGAAAGAGACCCTTTTTATAGCTCCACCAGGACCAAGGGTATCACATCCACTGATCTACCAGAATTTTGTTTCTTGCATAGCCTTATGGAGGTCTGATTCTTCCTTTTCTTAACAACAAAAGGGGACTCTAACTCCACGCCCCCTTCATCTTCTGCCTCTATTTCTTCCTCCACATGTGTTCTCTCCATTTTTAACTCGTTGACATCAATTGTGTCCTGTGACATAGAATTCTCATATGTTGTTGCAGCTTCTTTTTCTCTTACAGTAGCTTCCTTCTTCTACACAACCTTTTCCCGTGTGGAAGCCTTACGTGCTTCCTTTTTCTTTTTTGTTGTCATGTTCTACATGGTTGATCCCTCAATGACCTTACTGCTACCTGTACCAACATCTGAAGGGGTGAGCTAGTCACTTGGCCATTTGTTGATGACCCTTGCTACATCCTCCATGACCACCAAGTAAGGTAACTTGTGCCATATTCCCATAACATACTTCTTCCCATGGATGTGCATATTATGGAAATATTCTTTAAAATCAGAAATGTTTGCATACTACGCATGCAATGTTGGTGAAAACCTTGGTCATTGGTTGATTACCATCCTTAGTTCAGTTTCAAATAGGACTTAAAATATCTTTGTCTATGTTATCCGCGTGGGGTCTTTGGTGGCCCTTAAGAAAGCGAACTTCATAGCCTTCAGGAAGTCTGAGTGATGATGAGGAAATTGACTATCCTCGACTGTCCTCTAGGCCACCAGTGCTATCAGAAGTAGCAACCAAGTGTAATGGAACACCTTTCCCTTATCCTAGGCCTCCCTGCAATTCTCCATAAATTCCTTACATGAATACTGAGCCTAGTTATACTAGACTCCTTCGGTGCACTACACAACCAAAGAAACCACCAGTGTCGGTACTTCATCTATGCGACAATTTCTCATTATCTTCTTTGCTAAAAATTTTGCAGCAAACTGTAGTGTGACGTCTGAGATAGACCAAATAGATTATCCTCAAGACTTCTTAACTAGACCAAAATCACACTTCATTTAGTCCACGAAATTCTTTTCCAGAGATTTTTCCCAAACCCCTCTGTAGGGTCCACTCCTTGGTATGGTAGCAGAGTAATCTGGTGGATCAACATTTCATTTATGGGGATGAGTTTTCCTAGGTAGAGACACCCATCGTAGACCAGTGTTAGAAATTGGTGCACACATATGGTGTTTATAGTGGTGCAAATAAAGTGTGGCACCCATAGCATATTCAGGAGCCCCACGGCCCAAACACTAGCTACCCATTTCATCGGCTCCAATCATGTGACATCTGACTCTTCATAATATACCTTAGACAAGTATTTGTTTGGCACCAATTGAGGAAATTTTTCATGGTCCCCTCATTCCCAATCCTCCATATTTAGTATTGGTATGTGGGTTAGAAAATTTCCCTCAAGAACCACATTCTCTGACAATAATGGCATGGAAACCATGAACTTTGTGTTGTCCAGATCTTTAGACACTTTAGCTATGGCTTTTTGAGGCAGGATATATTTTGGCAGCTGAGTCATCAGTTCAACCTCCTCGACATCAATTTCTTCTACACCTCCACGCATTTCTTCCTCATCAAAATCCATCGGCTCTGTCGACTATTGTGACCAATCCATTTTCCCTTTCTGGCAAATTTCCATCAGGTTTTTCCATGGTGACTGTCACATTGGTGCTTGCTGAGGCTTTTCCTGCTTCTTATCTACCACAATGGAAGAAGAATGTTTAGGTCTCAGAGACCTAGGTGCCGTAGTTACAAATCTTGTAGGTACAGAGGGGGTTGGTTTCATCTAAGGGGAGTTGCAGTCATGCTGTCTAGAAAGCTTTTATGGTAATATTTATGAAAGTTTGCAATCGCCAGTCATGAAAGGCGTTCCTCCCAACCCAGATCAGACATACAATCCTGTACTTGGCACAAAGCAAGGTGAAAAATCTTAATGCAAATCCTTAGGAAGCAAAGTGTTCGAATGTGGAGTGGCATGCCATATTTATAGACAAATTTGAATTCAAATTCAACCATCCCCTCCAATTCCCAGTTTTTAATGCATTTTTGGTGGCATATTTCCAAAGGTATGCTCCATAAATGTGTTTCCCCCACTCCTTTCAATAGATTTTTTTCTATCCAATCAACTACAGTACTTCCACTGGTCACTTTTTGGCCAGGCTACTTGACACCCAACCTTGTGGCACAACTCCTTCAATGCAGCTTCCCTCAGTTCCTCACTTTGATTCATCACACAACCTCCTCACCTCGGCTTTATAAATTCCAAGCAGTGTAGTTTATAGTCCCATACTTCCTTGCAGCTGCCTAGAGTACTAAGAATATCCCACAGTTATATAGTCATTGCATAGGGGTGTGATCACACTTGTACAAATTCAATCGATTGACATTAACCTTTCCCAATAATAATTCCCCATTCAACTTTGCGAGCTAAACTGTGCATCCATCTGTAATTTCCTTAACAACATGATCCAAATTTAAATAGTTATGCAACAAATTACAGAGATAACCATAAACATAGAGATGCAGTAGAAATAATACTTCATTTCATTAATGTAAAATACTGAAATATGCTTACAAACAACAATGGAAATAAACTAGCTAGGGTGATGGTAGGTTATCTCTAAGAAAATATGTGGTGACTACATGCCTCTGAACTGTGTTACAATGAGGTCTGAAGGCCTATTTTTTGTTGAGAAACAATGGAAAACCCTTAACATCCCAAAAGCTAACCCTAGAAGATGAAACACCAAATTGTGGGCCCCGTTTTGGGTAAGTTGGTACAACAACTTCCTGGAGTTGTAACTTTAGCACCCAATCTCTGTTTCATGCATAAAATAGCTTGTTAGAAAGATCTATTTGAGAAATATAACTTTGGGAAGAGCAAAATCAGTCCATGGATTCATGTTTCTCCCAGATTGCCCAAAAAATGACGTTTAGGGCCTCAAAATGACTTCAGAAGTTCACGACCCGAAAAATTGCTAAAAATAGTAAATTGTGCTACAATTACAGAAACTGAAAAGCTGAAAGAGACAGTTGTGAGGGTCCATGTGGGATAGGTGGGTGGCCACCAACATCCACCTAGACCATTCCTCCCCCATTAGGAAGTAATGGTCCCCATTACGTTGAGTTCCTCCATCTACTGAACTTCGTCCCTAGTGAGCTGTTCTGCAATCTTGGATGTGTCCAGTAATGGTGGGAAGCATGGTCGAGGGTGGTACACATTGAAAACTCGGTGCAATCAAAGGAATGGGGGAATGTTATGCTTCAAAGAATTGTTTCCTGTAGCCTTGGTACTAGTGTAAGGACCATGTCGGAGTGGTCTGAGTTTCTGATGGGCTCTTGTAAGGTGTTCTTTCTCCATATGCAACCAGACTTTGTTGCCCACCTGATGCTTGTGTGGTACCCTTGTGGGTGAGGAGAAGTTGTTCCTGTGTTTTCTCATGACTGTATCTCTTTGCTGCTGCTGCTGCATAGAGGGACCCTTCATGGGGGTCATGGATGTGGTGATGATCTTCCCCTTACTTTGGGAGAAAACCAGACAAAAAATGAATTTCCTAGCCTGGGAGATGAGCTTGCTGCCTTTGTTGGTAGTGATCAAAGAGGTGGCGGTAGGTGGGGCTACCTCCGGTATCCTATATAATGAATTACACAAAGAAATAATGACAACACGAGGCCTTGACTCATACACAGCATGTCACCTCCACAAGTATGGCTAGCCTAATAGTACATCACAAACATCCAGAGCTGTAACATCACACAATACCTCATCTTTGAAGGGCTTGATGCTGTAGGAAAGGCGACACTGTTGGCGAACTTTGAGATCTCATCCTTCATGAAGCCACTGGATATTGTATAGCTATAGGTGTAGTGTAGCTAGTAAACCCAACCACTTCATGACCTCTATTGAAATTGGGTTCTTTTGGCTGCCACCATTGACAATGAATTACAACGATGAACCCTTCACCCACATATGTGAGTGGAAATGATGCTCCCCCTCCTCTGGGTCTTCAGGCTCATTATTCTAGATCTTGGCGGTGGCAACAGTGATGCTAGGCTTCACATCAATGATATGCTTCCATTTTCCCTTCCCCTTTTCAGGTTCTGACACAGGGTTGGAACATGCATATGATTCTGAAGCCTTCAACTTGGCCACCAACGACTGCTTGGTTTGACACTCACTTGTATTGTGAGTGGTGCTCTTATTGAGCTCGCACCACTTTCCTATGTCTTGCTTTGACTTCGTGGTGTTGTTATTTTGTTGTGGCTTCGACGTGTTGTCTTGGGTCACCTCACCTTGGCTTTGTCCTTTGGTCTTCGGATTTGTAGATCCAAAGTCTTGCTTCTTCTGCTTGAACTTTTGCTCAATTTTGACAGTGTATCGGTACGTCGTGCCAAGCAAGGAGATGTTTAGGAACTTCATCTCTTCCTAGATGTATCTATGTTGGTAGCCACGGTATTTGAGTACCAAATGTAGCTCAGAGTCCTTGATACCCAACTGTGTGTGAAGGGTATGAAAAAATTTTGTGAACTCCAGAACATCTTGGTCTCGTCCCTACCGCAACATGGTCCACTTTATGTATTTGTCCTTATAGCTTTTGACAGGGTGGTACTACTCCTTGATGGCATCTCAGAATGAATTCTGAGTGGGTGTGGCTGAAAATAGTGAGCTCGTGCTTTCATCCTTCTACTTGCAGTAGGTTTCCCTCCAGTCCTTGATGTGGGGGGCTTCTTTGAGAAGAGAAAAAACAATATTTTCCCGAATCGAAAAATCATGAAAGAAAATAACCCTCTAGCAGATTTAACCAATTATCTATGGCGTCTATGTCTATTTGACTCTCGAATATGGGGATTTCAAAATTAACCTGTACCTTAAAGGGTGTGGTGTTTCCAGAGTAGCTGTTGGAAGCCGACGTGTCGCCTCTGGGTAGTCGCTGAAGGATCTGTGCAAAGCAATCCATCATCGCATTCCTTTGCCACTCGAGGGCTTCTTTGAGCAAGATTTTGATAGGACCTCTTTCCCCCTCATCTTTCTTCTCATCCACCATGGGAGGCTATCAAGATTTATGAGGCTAGTCTTGCAAAGGTTTGACCAGTTCAAGCCCTAACTCCTTATATCCCGACCTCGTTGGGGACATGAAAAGAAAAATAAAGAAAAAGCAAAGCACTCTGATACCACTGATCTAGATTTAAACAGGAACATAACAAATTATAGAGATAACCATAAGCACACAGATGCAACATAAATAATACTTCATTTCATTAATGTAAAATACTAAAATATGCTTACGAACAGCACTAGAAATAAACCAGCTAGGGCAATGGAAGCTTATGTCTGAGAAAAGATGTGGCAGCTACATGCCTCTAAATTGTGTTATAATGAGGCTCAAAGGCCTATTTATTATTGAGAAACAATGGAAAACCCTTAACATCCTAAAACCTAACCCTTGAAGATGAAACACCAAATTTTGGGCCCCGTTTTGGGTGAGTTGGTACATCAACTTCCTAAGGTTGTAACTTTGGCACCCAATCTTCGCTTGACATACACAATAGCTCGTTAGAAAGATCCATCTAGAACTGTAACTTTGGAAAGAGCAACAGTAGTCCATGGACCCATCTTGCTCCTATATTTCCCAAAAAATGTCGTTTGGGACCTCAAAATGGCTTTAAACATTCAGGACCTGAAATACTAGTAGAAATAGTAAATTGTGCTAAAGTTATAGAAACTGAAAATCTGAAAGAGATAGTTGTGAGGGTCCAAGTGGGATAGGTGGGTGGCCACCAACATCCTCCTGGATTAAAACATAGGGTCCCAACCAATGCATTTGAAATTTTCCAAGGAACTTTGTAAACTTACTATCATATAGCAACACCAAATCATTATTCTTGAAGGTGTGTTGTTTGACATGGCAATCATGCCATGCCTTTTCATGGTCCTTCTACACCTGTTGATGAAATCCTACCAAGAAGTGATCATATTCCAACCCTATGATCTATGTGAGTCATTCCTCCATGGTATCATGATCAACCATGTCTATAATTCTTGCAATCCGTAAACTTGGCATAATGTATTCCATTGGAATGATAGCCTCGTTCCCATATACCAATCTGAATGGGGTTATGCATGTCAATTTCTTATAGGTAGTCCTACATGACCAAAGGACTGCTTGTATGCACACATCCTAGTCATTTTTCCTCCCGTTGAAAATCCTCATTAAGGCACTTTCGAGAATTTTGTTGAAGGCTTCTACTGCGATATTCACTTGAGGGTGATAAGGCATACTCTTTTGGAGATAGACCTGGAATTCTTCAAGCAGCACAAAAATTGTTTCATTTAAGAAGTGCGTACCCCTATCACTCATTAGGTTAGCCGAAACGAGACAAAATATACTCAAAGAGAAAATTCACGGCTGTAGTTGCGCTACAATATTTTATTGGTTATGCTTCAACCCATCTAGTCAATTATTCAGTTGTTGTAATAATACATTTGGTCCCTATCTTTTTTCTAGTGGTTGTATTGGTTCCACAAACTCTATCTCCCACTTATCAAATTCCTACAATGTTACCTACGGATTTAGCGGAAATTCATCTCTTCGCAATGGTTTCACCATCCTCTAACAAACATTGCATGCCCTACAATAGGTCTTATAGTCCTTATGCATAGTAGGCCACCAAATTCCTACGCAAAGGATTTTTTGTGCAGTTTCTTTGTCTACGTAATGTCCTTTTGCTACTCCTCCATATGCTTCTACAATAATGCTTGGTTTTTCATACCTCGGGACATATCTTCATAGTATTTCATTAGATCCCATTTTCTACAAGTGTCCAACAATAACAGAGAAATCAACAACCCAGACAACTAGTTCACTCTTTTGTGGCATCGAATATCCTTCTGTGGCTGTACCTGTAGACAAGAAATGAATAATATTTGTGATGTGAATAGCTAAGATCTGCACATCAATCAACCCTTCCTCCAAACTTGTGGGCTCATCACCATTCTCAACCCATGAGAGGTGATCAAGACCAACATTCAAGTGCTCTGGCTTCATAATTACCTCAAAATTGTATTCCTTGAATAGAAACAACCACCTGCAAATATTCCACCCCAAAATAATTTTGTTGACAAAGTATTTCAGAGTAGAATTTTCTGTATACATCTTGAAGTGTGCTCCCAGTAGATAGTGCCAATATTTCTACAGTGCATACACCATCGCTAGCCCTTCACACTCTATGGTTGAGTAGTTCTTTTCTGCCTTTCACAACTTCTTACTCGTGAATTCTATTGGGTGGTTGATATCTCCTTCGCTTAGTTTTGTCAACACAACACCTAGCACAATACATGTTGCATATACATGAACATGAAACCCCTTCCAATCAAGGAATACTAAAATGGGTGTAGTGACCAATTTCACCTTCAAAACATCCAAACTTTTCTAGAAATCCTCATCCCAGCAAAACATGGCATCCTTTTTCAACAATTTATCCATTATCGCAGTTATTTGTGCATACGCTTTGATGAACTTCTTGTAATACCTAGTATGGCCCAACATTGTGCACAATTGTTTAACGCTCTTTAGGGCCTCCAAATTAACAATAACTGCAATCTCGAAGGTCTACCTTCAATCCTTGCTTGCAAAGCACATGGCTGAAGAGTATCCCATAAGGTACATAGAATATGCACTTCTTCATGTTAAGGGCTATCTGATATTTTAGATAGGTATTTGACATGAGGTGAAAACTATCAACCTCACACTTTACCAATCCAAACACTATCCAGTCATCAAAGTATACCTATAAAAATTTATGGATAAACTCCTTGAAGGCTGCAATTACTACTCGCGAGAAGATTGCAGGCGCATTCTTTAGCCCAAATGTCATCACTGTATTGAAAATAATCCAGTCAGTTGCAGAGGTGGCTTTACTATGATCCTCCAATGCAATCTTGGTCTGATGGTACCCCCATAACCCATGCATGAATGAGTAGGCTTCCTGCCATCCAAAACTCTCTAGTACCTTGTCTATAAATGGTGTAGGGAATGGATCATAGACAGACGCATCATTCAACTTCCTCTAGTCTATGCATACTCAAATTTAACCTTCCTTTTATTTTCCATAACCACCATGGGACTAACCCAATATGATTCCTTTGTAGGTTTAATGATCCCCACTTCAGGCATCTTATCAAATTCCTTGCACACCTTTTCCTTATAATTGGGATTTAATCGGTAGGGGTGCAGCATCACTGGCTTCGTATTTAGCTTCAAATTGATCTTCATGATGCCCAAATCCGCTATTATCCCTTTTAAATCAGAGAGCTTGGTGGGAAACAAGTCCTAATACTTGTGCAATAGCTCCATGACTTTATCAATTGAATATTCATCAAAATAGTCACTTATATTCACAAACTTTAGCTGTGATTTTGACCCAATATTCACTTGCTTGGTCTTTAAAGGTTATGATATATCAGGTATTTCCGCCTTAGGTTCCTCAACTTCACATTTTCCTTTAGAATTGTGAATATTGATGTTTTTGGGATCTTCTTCTTCCTCCTGCAGTCACATTATAAAATTCAAGTGCATGGTGTCGCTGCATACTCCATTCTAGTTGTACCCATTCAACCAGTTCTTCGAGAATTTTGAATATTGCAGATTTGATCTCTTGGAGCGCTTCATCTATACACTCAAATTGATCTTAAAAGATAAAATTTAACATGAACCTTTCTTTCAATACATCCCATTCTATAGTCCCATGCCACAGCTCAGTTTTTAAATATCAGTTCATTGGAATGGTATCCAAAGTATGACAAAATATTTGAAATCATTCTAGCTGTGGTTCTTATCCCTGTGCTTTCATCCATCATGCCAAATTCTCACACGGATCATCCTTCCCTATGCATTTCTCCACAATGTGGGTATTAGTGTACCCAAACCTCAACTTCATCATTCTTTGGTATTCTTTCCAATCGACAAAGTTATCATTACGCATCCCCCACCATCGAGCAGGTGTAGCTTGGAGTGCAATATATGAGGCTTGGAACCAATGTTCCTTGGAACATCTCTTTAAAACTTATATAGAAACAAATTAACATCTTCTAGATAGTCATAATAAGGTAAATTTTGTACCTCAATAGATATACATCGAATCGATTTTGTAAGCCTGTTACAACACAACAATGATACTTCAAGTAGTCAGTTCTACCAATGCTCGATCTCCTCATCAGAATTTTAAGTGTAGGAACTATCCCTATCTCATATGATCCGTCCATCTATAGTATGGTTGATCCATTCGTCATCTTATGTAGTGATCTTGTAGATATGATCAATGTCGTCCTCTTCTTCTTAATCGCAGACCAGTTTAGTATATCGTGTACCTTCAGTCATTTTCAATGGAACAATAACCATGAACTCCTTCCTTTTGAATGTCATTATGCACTTTTTTACATTGATGGCCGCATCCATATCAAAGGCCCAATCAATGCCAAGTAGTGAAGGGTAAGGGTTACTATCATAGACTATCTCAATCACATCAAAATTAGCTAGAGCACTTGCACCTTCAATATCCACCGTTACCCCATATAGATGCCCCATAGGAATAATATTTTGTTGTTTCTCCATTCATCGCTAGATCGGAGACCACTTTATTGTGGGTCTCCCTATTCTCTCCCAAGTTTTCTTTGGAAAAATTATCGCACCATACCTCAAATCAAGAATTACGTGATCCATCTCGTATTCTCCAATTTATGCAATCAATCTCATCTCACGACCAGTTTGCTTCTTTCTTTTTCCCATCTTGTGTACTACGCGTTGCTCAGGAAGAGGTTTATTTTTTCCTATATAGTTATCTAATAGCTCCTATAGCCCCTCTACGGAGCCTTCCTATCCCTTATAAGCTTCATGAAAGTCTTCAAAAATGACATTAATAATTAATGTTCTAGGTCTTGCACACTATTGTTTCTTCCAGACTTGTCGTCACTTCCCGATGTAGAAACCTCCGAGAAACTCTTTTTAGCCTCCATATGGATTTCCTTTGCTTCACTCAAATCAAACCCAACTTCCTTATCAACAACCTTTTGTACCCATCCATCCGCTTCTTATTGCTTTCCCTTGTTTTCTCTGGTGGTTATACCACTTCGCATTATGATATTAATACTAGGCTCATTTTCGCAAGGCTCCAACCTCATCATTTGGATATTCTGCATAGGCAGCTGGGTCTGCGATTAAGAAGAAGAGGACGACATTGATCATATCTACAAGATCACTACATAAGATGACGAATGGATCAACCATACTATAGA
>Ga0115851_101643_pt1 | contig 11889 bp, 5 predicted proteins | sample InSIn2gowninarea_FD_83865 | JGI IMG/M metagenome (GOLD analysis project Ga0115851, IMG submission 83865)
TTGTTTTAATAAACACATAAATAAAAGCTACAAAACACTTTTTAAAATGTTATAAAATGATTAGGATTTAGTTCTCAGGATTTGGGGTTTAGATGCTAGGGTTTAGGATTGATAATAATTTATCAAATGCTTTTAAAAACTGCTTAAATAAAAGTTTCAAAATACTTTTTGAAATGTGATAAAATGATTACGGTTTAGAGTTAAGGGTTTAGGGCTTAAGGTTTGGGGTTTTGGATTTAGGTTTAGGGTTTAGTGTTATGGTCCTCAACTTTTTGGTAAATTCTTCTAATAAACACTTAAATAAAAGTTACAAAGCAACTTTTAAAATGTTATAAAATGGTTAGGGTTTAGGGTTTACAGTTTAGGGTGTAGGGTTTGGGGTTTGGGATATAGGGTTGAGGGTTTAGGTTTTGGGCTTTAGGGTTTATGATTTTGTGTTTAGTGTTTAGGGTTTTGTGTTTATGGTTTAGATTTTATAACACTTTTGCAAATTCTTTTAATAAACACTTAAATAAAATTTACATTATTCTTGTGAAACTGTTATTAAATCTTAGGGTTTATGGTTTAGGGTTTAGTGCTTGGGGTTTAGGGTTTAGATTTTGGCATTTAGGTTTTAGGGTATATGGTTTAATGTTTATAACAATTTAGTAAATTTTTTTAATTAACACTTAGACACAAGTTACAAAACACTTTTAAAAATGTTATAAAATGCCTACGGTTTAGGGTTTAGTTTATAAGGTTTAGGGTTTAGGGTTTGGGGTTTAGCGATTAGGGTTTAGGGTTTAGGTTTTATAACACCTTATTAGATTCTTTTAATAATCACTTAAATAAAAGCTACAAAATTATTTTTAATAGGTCATAAAATGCCTTGGTTTTAGGGTTTACGGTTTGGGGTTTATGGTTTACGGTTTAGTGTTTAGGGTTATAACACTTTATTAAATTATTTTAATAGACACTTTAAAAAGTTACAAGAATGTGTTTTAAAATGTTGTTAAATTCTTAGTGTTAAGGGATAGGTTTATGGTTTAGGGTTTGGGATTTATAACGCTTTGATAAATCCTTTTAATAATAACATAAAAAAAGTTAAAAAAAGCTTGTTAAAATGTTATAAAATTCTTAGGCTTTAGCATTTAGGATTTAAAATTATATAAAATGCTCATGGTTTGGGGTTTAGGGTTTATAACACTTTAGTAAATTCTTTTAATAAACACTAAAAAAAGGGTAAGAAAATGCTTGTTAAAATGTTATAAAATACTTAGGGTTTAGAGTTTAGGCTTTAGGGATTATGGTTTTATGTTTAAAATGTTATAAAATGGTTACGGTTTAGGATTTATGGTTCATAACATTTTAGTAAATTCTCTTAATAAACACTTCAAAAAAAGTTACAAAATCTTGTTAAAATGTCAATGAATGCTTAGGGTTTAGGTTTAGGGTTTAAAATGATATAAAATGCTTAAGGTTTAGAGCTTAGGGTTCCCAAGACTTTAGTAAGTTATTTTTATAACCACTTAAAAAAAGTTACAAAATTCTTTTTAAAATATTATAAAATGCTTAGTGTTTAGGGTTTAGGGTTTAGAGTCGAGGTCTTGTAACACTTCAATAAATTATTTTAATAAAAACATATAAAAAAGTTACAAAACACTTGCTAAAGAGTTATAGAATGCTGAGGGTTTAGGTTTGAGGGGCACTTTAATAAATTCTTTTAATAAACACTTTAAAATAAGTTACAAAACTCTTGTTAAAATTTTATAAATTTCTTAGGGTGTAGGTTTTAGGAATTAGCGTTTATAACACTTTTGTAAATGCTTTTAATAAACACTTAAAAAAAGTTACAAAACACTTATTAAAATCTTATAAAATGTTTAGGGTTTAGGGTTTTAAAATGTTATAAAATGCTTGCTAAATTGTAATAAAATTCTCAGGGTTTAGAGTTTATAACAATTTAGTAAATTCTTTAAATAAACAATTAAAGAAAGTTACAAATGCTTGTTAACATGTTATAAAGTACTTAGTGTTTAGGGTTTGGGGTTTAAAATGTTATAAAGTACTTTTGGTTTAGGGTTTAGGATTTATGGTTTATAATGCGTTAATAAATTCTTTAAATAAACACTTATAAAAAAGTTTAAAAATAATTTTTAGGGTTTAGGGTTTTTGGGGTTTTTAGGGTTTAGGCTTTTTTAAGGTTTGGGGCTTTTTAGGGTTTATGGTTTTTTAAGGATTAGGGTTTTTATGGTTTATGGTTTTTTAGGGCTTTTAGGGTTCAGGATTTAGGGGTTTTTAGGCTTTAGGTTTTAGGATTTGGGTTTAAGGATAAGGGTTTAGAGATTAAGGGTTTAGGATTTATAGCACTTTAGTAAATGGTTTTAGTAAACACTTAAACAAAAGTTACAAAACAATTTTCAAAATGTTATAAAATACTTAGGTTTTAGGGTTTCTAGTTTAGGGCTTCGGGTTTATTTTTAAGGTTTTGGAGTTTAGGTTCTAGAGTTGATAAGAACTTAGTAAATGATTCTAGGGTTTATGCTTTAGGTTTTAAACATTGTGATATAGAGTTTGGGGTTTGGGGTTTATGTTTTAAAACAATTTCGTAAATTTGTTTAATAAACACTTAAATAAATGTTACATAACACTTTCTAAAATGTTATAAAATTCTTAATGTTTATGGTTTACCCTTTGGGGTTTACAGTTTGGGATTTAGTGTTTCAGGTTCAAGGTTTAGGTTTTAGGGTTTATGGTTTAGCGTTTATGGTTAAGGATTTATAACACTTTAGTAAATTATTTTAATTAACACTTCAATAAAAGTTTAAAATGTTTTTTAAAATGTTATAGAATAATTAGGTTTTAGGGTTTAGGGTTTAGGGTTTCTGGTTTATGGTTTAAGGTTTATAACAGTTTAGTAAATGCTTTTAATAAACACTCAAATAAAAGCTACAAAACACTTTTTTAAATGTTGTAAAATGCTTAGTGTTTAGGTTTTAGGGTTTATAACACTTTAGTAAATGCTTTTAATAAACACATAAATAAAATTTAGAAAATAGTTTTAAAATGTTATAAGATACATAGGGTTTAGGTTTTAGGGATTCAGGTGTACTGTCTGGGGCTTGGCTTAGCATTTAGGTTTTATAACACCTCAGTAAATTATTTTAATGGACACTTAAATAAAAGGTATAAAATGATTTTTAAATGTTTTAAAATGATTATGGTTTAGGGTATAGGGTATAGGGTTTGGGGTTTACAGTTCATGGCTTAGGTTTAAGGGTATACAACAATTTAGTAAATTATTTTAATAAAAAGTTACATAAAAGTTACATAACACTTTTCAAGATGCTATAAAATAGTTAGAGTTTAGGGTTTAGGGATTTGGGTTTAGGTTTTAGGGTTTAGGGTTTAGGGTTTATAACACTTGAGAAAATTCTTTTAATTAACACTTAAATGAAAGTTACAAAAATCTTTTTTTAAATATTATAAAATGATTTGTATTTAGGGTTTGGGGTTTGGGGTTTAGGGTTTAAGGTTTAGGGTTTACAGGGGTTCAGTAAATGATTTTAAAACACATTCAAATAAAAGTTACAAAACGCTTTTTAAAGTGCTATAAAATCCTTAGAGTTTAGGATTTAATGTTTAGAGTTTAGGGTTTCAAGTTTGGGGTTTAGAGTTTAGGGTTTTAGGTTTGGGGTTTAGAGTTTAGGGTTTAGTGTTTACAGTTTATAATGCTTTAGTAAATTATTTTAATAAAAGCTATAATAAAAGTTACAAAATGATTTTTGAAATGTTATAAAATTATTAGGGTTTAGGGTTTAGAATTTAGGTTTTGGTGTTAAGGGTGGTTTAGTGTTTAGGGTTTATGGTTTATGACTTTAGTAAATGGTTTTAATCAAGGCTTAAATAAAAGTTACAAAATTCCTTTTAAAATGATATAAAATGCCTAGGGTTTAGTTTTTTCGGTTTGGCCTATGGGATTTAGGGTTTAGGGTTTATAAGACCTTAGTAAATGCTTTTAATAAAGGCTTAAGTAAAAGTTCCAAAAATATTTTTAAACTGTTATAAAATGCTTAGGGTTTAGGGTTTAGGGTTTTCATCTTGGGTATTAGGTTTAGGGTTTAACATTTAGGGTTTAGGGTTTATAACTCTTTAGTAAATGCTTTTAATAGATGCTTAAATAAAAGTTACAAAATGATTTTCAAAATTTTATTAAATTCTTAGGATATAGGGTTTATGCTTTAGGCTTTAGGGTTTATGGTTTCAGGTTTAGATTTTAGGGTTTATAGTTTATAAAATTGAGTAAATTCTTTTAATAAACACTTGAATAATAGATATAGACTACTTTTTAAAATGTTATAAGATGCTTAGTGTTTATGGTTTAGAGTTAAGGGTTTGAGGTTTATTCTTTGGGGTTTAGGGTATAGGGTTTTGAATTTAGGATTTATAACACTTCCGTAAGATCTCTTAGTAAACACTTAAATAAAATTTACAAAGTGCTTCTTAAAATATTATAAAATTCTTAGCATTTACAGTTTAGGGTTTAGGGTTTAGGGTTTAAGATTTGGGGTTTATGGTGTAGGTTTTAGGGTTTAGGGTTTGGGGTTTAGGGTTTAGGGTTTAGGGTAGAGTGTTTAAGGTTTATAAAACTCTTAGGGTTTAGGGTTTATGGTTTCTAACACTTTAGTAAAAAATTTTAATAAACACTTAGATAAAAGTTATAAAACCGTTTTGAAAATGCTATAAAATGTTGAGTGTTTAGGGTTTTAAGTCTAGGGTTTAGGGTTTAGAGTTTAGGGTTTAGGGATTATAACACTTTAGTAAATGATTTTAATAAAAATTTAAATAGAAGTTACAAAACACTTTTTAAAATGTTATAAAATACTTAGGGTTTAGGGCTTACAGTTTAAGGTTTGGCGTTAGGGGTTTATGGTTTACAAGTTAGGGTTTAGGATTTATAGAAATTTAGTAAACATTTTTAGTAAACACTTAAATAAAAGTTACAAACATTTTTAAAATTGTTAGAAAATGCTTAGGGTTTAGGGTTTAGGGTTTATGGTTTAGGGTTTAGAATGTACGGTTTAGGATTTACAGTTTAGGATTTATGGTTTAGGTTAAGGGTTTAGGGTTTAGAGTTAAGAGTTTGTGGTTTAGGCTTTAAGGATTAGGGTTTAGGGTTTAGGTTTTATAACACTTTATAAAATTCTTAGGTTTTAAGTTTTAAGAATTTTGGTTTAGGGTTCATGGTTTCGGGTTTATAACACCTTAGTAATTGTTTTAATAAACACATAAATAAAAGCTACAAAACACTTTTTAAAATGTTATAAAATGATTAGGATTTAGTTCTCAGGATTTGGGGTCTAGGGTTAAGGGTTTATGGTGTAGGGATGAACCACCCACGTTCAGCGGGTGTCAACTACTACATATTACACTTAATGAATTCATCCCATGGAGCCTCAACGAGTTATGAAGAAAAATAAATAAAAGGAAAAGGGTTTATGAATAAGTGTGGAAAAACAAGGGTTTAGGGTTTAGGTTTTTCTCTATCCTACACTCACATACCCAGGGGTGGTCTTCCCTTATTATAGATACCGATAAAATTCTTAGGTTTTATGGTTTAGGGATTAGGGTTTGGGGTTTAGGTTTTAGGATTTAGGGTTTATAACATTTTATTAAATTCTTTTGACGCAATAACAGCTTGGTGCAACCCAATATATTACAATAGCAGATTAACAATACAAATAGAAACTTTCATTTTCAAAACACCAGAATCAAATTTCGTGAGTATTCAAGGAGAGCGTAGCCAATATAATACTTTAAACAAAATGGAAATAGCATTAAAACATAGTTGAGGCACACATATATTTCAAGTCATAATAAAAATAAGTGTCCCCAGCCAATTACATTAGCGTTAAAATGCTTTTATAACAAATTGATCTATATATAAACATTGCAACTCTCCCATGTTTTATCTGCACAACTGTATTATAAATAGGTGGTTTTAAATCACTCTTGGCAAACTCTTCAAATAACAATTTCTTACCATAACGCCCATGCAATTTCTATTTGGGATCACCACTTGCCAGAATGATATGTCACACAAATTTCACATAGTTCACTTCACCGATGCCACAATTCTAGAACCAATTCCATTCCAAAAATGATAATAATCTTCCCCTCCATTTTTATTGCAATATGATGGAATATGCAATTGATCCTGCTCCGATGACAATTACATAGAATCCATACAACAAACACCATTTATTCTCCTTTGATCAAGATTCTGAAGCAATTTCCACGTTGATGATCTTCGTATCGCTCTGTTTTATCACTCTGTTCCAATAAAAATTCACTCACTCACAATTTCTATGTTAATGACTTTTCCAAACTCACAAAATGTGACAGTGCCAAGACTGAATAAAACACATAATTCATATAATTTTCAATAGAACACAAATTGAAATCCACTTCACTCAAATTCTCTGATCAACCAGATTTGAATTTACAGAATCTGTCCCTCGATTTTACGCAAACCACACTTGTATTTATAAAAAAAATGGAATAGAGTTTTGCTATTACAAAAATGGAAAAAGCAGAGTCTTTCTCGCCCATCCCTTAAGACTGATATCTACTCAATTTTTAACATAACTACCCCCACTAATCTGAGCTTTTCGCTCCACAAAAACTTCACCTAACTCTTCTCCTCTATCGCATTAATTTTCTAATAATAGCTTAACAGAAATCTTCTATTTATTAATAAAGATATTAACAGAATCTCCTATCTCTAACTCTCACTTACACCTGTTCGAACAGATTTTATCACTAAATCTAAATAAAACAGTCTCCTTATTACAATAATAACAAATTATTCAAGAATAAAACCCCACAATAAATGAAATTAACCAAACAGTAAATGAATTGTCAAGCCATAACATGTGAACATATTTTTCACATTGCTGGCTTATTCCGATGCTCCTGCATTAGACTCCTGGGGCAGAAAAAATTCATCCTTCAGATTTTCTGGATTTATTACATATCTCTATAATTCAGCGATTGTCAACCAACTGCAGTCTTCCATCGGTTTCTCTTTCCATTTTACCAAATATTGGAAATATGTATGCCCATGAGTTTTCTTGAACATTCTTTGATCTAAGATAGCTTCTACTTACTTCATGGGTGCTTTTGGTGCCTGTTCCTCCCAATCTACAGTTTGAATTTTTGCAGTTGTAATTTCATTCTACAATTTAGTTTCTGCTTCTTTGAATGGATATAAGTCTACAACATTAAAAATGGGGGATATTCTGATCCCTTCCGGCAATTCAATCTCATATGCATTGGCGGAAAACTTCCTTTTGATTTTACAAGGTCCTATTTTCTTCAGTTTAAGCTTATTATAAGTCTCTGTAGGAAATCTCTCTTTCCTCAAATGTGCCAAGAACCAAATCTCCTACCTAAAACTCCTTTTCCTTTCTTTTCAGATCTGCTATCTGCTTGTACATTTTGCTGCTTTCCTGCAATTTACCTTTAACTTCTTCCTGTAGCTTCAGCATTTGTTCAACAAAATATTCAGCACTTTCACTTCTAGCTTCTTGTTTTCCCAACTCCCTAAGCTCATATACTCCTCTTAGATGCATTCCAAAGATGATCTGGAATGGACTCATTCCTATGCTTCTATTTGGTGTACCATTATAAGCGAATTCAGCTTGAGCTAATGCCAAATCCCACTGTTTGCGATTCTGATGAACTAGACTCCTTAATATATCCCCCAAGCTTCTGTTCACTAATTTAGTTTGCCCATCTGTCTGAGGATGGTATGCTGAACTAAAACTGAGTTTAGTTCCCAGTTTCTTCCAAAGTGTCCTCGAGAAATTCCCTACAAATTTAGTATCTCGATCTGATACAATGCTCATAGGTAAACCACACAATCTTAGAATCTCATAAAAGAATAAATTGGCTATGTGTGTGGCATCATTAATCTTCTTACAAGCAATAAAATGGGCCATTTTTGAAAATCCGTCTACAACAACATAAATAGAATCATTTCCTCTATGAGTTTTTGGTAAACCCATAACAAAGTCCATACTCACTGCAACCCATGATCGATCTGGTATGGGCAATGGCTGATATAGACCGGTATTCTGACTCCTTCCTTTGGCATATTGACATACCTTGCATTTCTCAACAAACTTTTTAACATGAGTTTGCATTTTAGGCCAAAAATAAAAAGCATTCACCTGAGCAAAAGTTTTATCTTGTCCAAAATGACCAGACAATCATCCACTGTGCTTTTCTTTAATTATGTTCTCCCGCATGGAACATTTGGGAATACATAACTTGTTGCTTTTAAATAACAGGACTCCTTGAATAAGATAATCCATCCACTAACTTTTGTTATGGCTCATTGGGTTCTGCGCTGTTGTGTAGATGTCTCTAAAATCCTCATCATCCTTGTACATTTCTATCATTTCATCAAAACCTACAACACCCACTTTAAATTATTGTAAAAGAAAACTTACCCTGCTCAATGCATCTGCCACTTTATTTGACTTACCACTTTTATGCTTTATTAAAAAAGTGAAACTTTGCAGAAATTCCACCCATTTGGCATGCTTCTGATTTAACTTTGGCTGATTATTAATAAACTGCAAAGCATGATTATCTGAATATAAAATGAATTCCCCTGGAAGTAGGTAATGCCTCCATTTTTTTAATGCTTGCACAATAGCGTAGAATTCTTTATCATATGAAGAATATCTCCTTTTCACATCATTTAAATTTTTGCTAAAATACGCTATCGGTTTTTGCTCCTGACTCAGCACTGCACCAACTACTTCTCCACTTGCATCAGTTTCGACTTGGAAGACTTTCTCGAAATTTTGCAATGCTAGAATTGGCTTTTCTATTATCTTCTTTTTCAACAAATTAAAATTTCTATCAGCTGCTTTTGTCCATCGAAATGGCTGATTGACCTCCTTGATTGTCTCAAGGATTGGTGCACAATCTTGACTAAAGCCCTTTATAAATTTTTTGTAGAAACTAGCAAGTCCATGGAAACTTCATACCTCGAATACACTCCTAGGAGTAGGCCAGTTTTTGATTTCTTGTACCTTTTCTGGATCTATTTTTAAACCTTCTTTGGAAATCAAAAATCCCAGGTATACCAACTCTTCTTTCATGAAACTACATTTCTTTAAATTAATTAGTAGTTTTTCCTTCTGCAGAGTTTTCAAAACTAACTTCAAGTGTTCCAAATGTTCATCTTTACTTTTACTAAAAACCAGAATATCATCAAGGTAAACAACAAGAAATTTACCTGTATATTCTTTCAGGACTTCGGTCATTAATCTCATGAACGTGTTGGCTGCATTAGTGAGCCCAAAAGGCATCACTAACCACTCATACAGTCCATTATTTGTTTTGAACGTTGTCTTCCATTCATTGCCTTCTCGAATTCTGATCTGATGATACCCGCTTTTTAAATCTATCTTTGTAAAATACCTGGATCTGCTTAAATAGTCCATTAAATCATCCATTCTGGGCAAAGGAAATCTGTACCTGATTGTTATCTTGTTGATAGCTCTGGAATCGGTGCACATGCGCCATTCTCCTCCCTTCTTCATACTATGCACCATTGGCACAGTGCACATACTTAGACTTTCTTGAATCAGCACCTTGTCCATCAGCTCCTGAACTTGTCTTGCAACTTTTGTGTTTTCCTGGGGAGTTATTCTATATGCAGCTTTATTAGGCAAACTTGCTCCTGGTATTAAGTCGATATGGTGACTTATGCTACTAATCAGTGGTAATTCATTCGGCAATTCATCCATAATGATGTCAATGAAATTATTTAACACAACTTGAATTTCTTCAAGCAATCATTTAAATTCGTGGAGGTTAAAATTACCTTTGGTCTTCCCATGATAGCAAAATTCACTTCCTCGAGTTTATCGACCTCATGTAGCAGTTCTTTGCCACTTATCAACATAATATTATTCTCTTGCAATCCTTTATCACCATCATCCTTCACTGGCAGCAACATATGTTTAACTCCATCCTTCTCTATGGTATATGTATTCCCTCTCCCATCATGAATCATCTTCTGTCAAATTGCCATGGTCTTCCCAATAACATGTGACATACATCCATGGGCATTATGTCACATAGGATCACATCTTTGTATGTGTCGATTTGCATTTCCACATTACACTGCTCTGTCACGATAACTTGATGACCCTTCTGAAGCCAAGATACTTTGTAAGGTGAAGGATGTGCTTTCCTTGTTAATCCGAGCTTTTCCACCATCTTTGTAGACACAAGATTGCCAATACTCCCGCTATCAATTATAACCTTACATCACTTACCCTTTGATTTGCATGTCATCCTGAACAAATTCTTCCTTTCCACTGGTTCCCCAATCTCTTTTTCTGATCTAAGCAAACTTCTTCTGAGCAGCTATGATTCACCTTCTTCAGGTGGTTCTTCTTTCACCAGAAGTTGAGGTGGTTCTTTCTTTGCCTCAGCCACGTTTGCACCCCTCTGGCTTGCTGATTTGTTATGAGGACAGTCCCGTGACATATGTCCCCATTCCCCACAGGTATAACACCTAACATCTCTACCTTGCCCTCTTCCTCTGGGCGTGAATCTCCCTCTACTAGATTCACCAATCTATGGTGATCTGTTGCTTGAACTTCCTGTGTCAACTTGATGCTATGTTCCTCTAGATCTGTCAGCTCCTCTACCTCTCACTGAGCTCTTTCCTCTATTTCTTTGACTCTGTTTTCTTAATATTTTCTCCTCTACTTTCAAGCTTGCTTAATAGGCATCTTCAACATATTTCAGACTTAACAGGCCAATCTCATCTTGTATTTCATACCTTAGACCATTAACATATCTTGCTACTTTCTCCAAATCATCTTCTACATGCCCAGTTCTGATACTTAACCTGTAGAATTCTTCTGTGTACTCCTTAACAGACATTCCTTTCTGCTTCAAATTTTTCATCTGCTTAAAAAGATTCAAATGATAGTCTTCAGGAAAAAACTTGGCTTTCAATTTGCTGACCATTTTATCCCACTACTTAATCTTAGATTTCCCCTTTCTCGTTCTTGATGTCTGTAATTCATCCCACTAGATGGCTACATGGCCCTTCTGTCCAGTGACTACAAACTTCACCCTCTTATTCTCCTCGACCTCTTCATAATCAAAATACTGGTCTATGGATCTAATCCAATCCATAAGCTCCTCTGCATATAAACTCCCTTCATACATAGGAATCTCCATTTTGGGTTTGCTTCCAACCTTTGCTAGCATCTTGATGAGTTTGACATTGTCATTGTCTTCTTCTGCTTCCACGTCTACATCAGATTCTTCTGAAGAACTTTCAGCTCCCTCATCAGGTGCTCTTCTCTGGGCTGTCTCCATTGTCTCCATTCGTTCATGCAATCACCGCACTTCTTCTATCAACACTGCATTTGGTTCTAGTCTCCCTCGACCAATTCCCCTTCTCGGTGGTATCCTTGCTGCAAACACCTGTCTCTTTGTCTCTGATACCAAAAAGGATGCAGCAATAGCTTGGCGAAACCCAATATATTATATAGCAGATTAACAATACAAATAGAAACTTTCGTTTTCAAAACACCGGAATCAAATTTCCTAAGTATTCAAGGAGAACGTAGCTAATATAATACTTTAAACAAAATGGAAACAACGTTAAAACACAGTTGATGTGCACATATCTTTCATTCAAGTTGTAATAAAAATAAGTGTCCCCAACCAATTACATTAGCATTAAAACGCTTTTATAACATGTTGATCTATATATAAACACCGCAACTCTCCCATGTTTTATCTGCACAGCTGTATTATAAATCGGTGGTTTTAAATCTCTCTTGGCAAACTCTTCAAATATTG
>Ga0115851_101644_pt1 | contig 11886 bp, 12 predicted proteins | sample InSIn2gowninarea_FD_83865 | JGI IMG/M metagenome (GOLD analysis project Ga0115851, IMG submission 83865)
GTATGTAGACGAGAAGGACGATGAAGATGTCTTTGGCGAGCTTGTTGTGGACGGCAAGAACAACGGAGAGCTGGCTATTGACGAGTTCGAGGCCGACCTTGATGAGGACGACGGCTGGGAGTCGGACGCCACGGAGAAAGCGCCACATCAGCCAGCTGACATACCGGTACTCTCTGGTGGCAATGCTGAGTTAAGGAACCGGGATATCAGCGAGTCCGAGCTCTCAGATGCCGAAATGGCAGCAACCGCGGTAGCAGAGGATGGGGATTGGTTGAGAGATTTTGCGAAATATAAACGAGATACCGCGAAGAGGGCACCTCCACCACAAGCTGCGTCCATAATCGCGGCATCAGCCGTGCAAGACAGAGCACCCTCACTGTACACACTCAACGGCACGCCACTAAAACAAAAGAAGCGGAAGGGTGCATTGACAAATCCCAGTGCTTATTCGATGACGTCCTCCTCACTGAACCGTGGCGATGGTCTTCAGTTGCTTGATGCCCGATTCGACCAAGTCGAGAAGATGTATAGCCTGAACGAAGCTGATGAGCTAGATGAGATGGACGGCGGTGCCTCCATAATCTCTGGTATGACAGGTGCTTCCAAGATGTCGAAAATGTCGGCCCTATCGACCTCAAGCTTCGCGGATCCTGGTGCCGTGCGGCAAGACTTCGATGGCATGATGGACGATTTTCTTGGTACGTGGAACAAGGCCAACCCGGGGGAAGGAAAGAGACGCGGTGGAAAGACCAAGAGAGGTAAGAATGGCAATGAAGTGTTCGGCTTACAGCAGTTAGACGAGGTTCGAAAAGAGCTGGGACCTGCTCGAATGCATCGCAAGGTGCAAAAGGCATGATCTGAGCATCGATGATTTGGCCAGAAGGATGTGGAGACGTCCGGTTCTGAAGAAGCAGGAACCGATATGGAGGAGGGCTCCGAGACTTCACCATTATACGAAACGCTTGGCAGACCTTCGCAAAGTGATCAGCATGAGAAGACGAGAATGTTGACCGTCGATGAACTCGAAGCGTTGTTTCTGGAAAACATACCCGATCTATTAGAGACTAAAGATGACTCCAAACAGCGGAAGACGACTATCGGACTTGTTGGATATCCCAACGTAGGAAAGTCCAGCACGATCAACGCTCTTATTGGTGCAAAGAAGGTCTCGGTTTCTGCTACGCCTGGTAAAACGAAACACTTCCAGACGATTCATCTATCAGACAACGTCATCCTGTGCGATTGCCCAGGTTTGGTGTTTCCAAATTTCGCAACGACCAAAGGCGAGTTGGTATGCAACGGTGTGCTACCAATCGATCAATTGCGAGAATTCACAGGACCAGCAGGCCTGGTAGCAAGAAGAGTCCCTCAACCATTTCTAGAAAACGTATACGGCATGAAGATCCCGACAAGACCAACAGAAGAAGGTGGCACAGGCACCCCCACAGCAAGCGAAATGCTCCGAGCCTACGCACGAGCACGCGGTTTTGCAGGTACAGGCCGCCACGGACAGCCCGACGAATCCCGTGCCGCACGATACATACTAAAGGACTACGTAAGCGGAAAATTACTATACTGCCATCCACCCCCTCACGAACCCGAGATCGACGGCAAAGAATTCAACAAAGGACTCTACGACTTCGCGCATCTCCCAGCGAAACGACAAGCATGGCTCATCGCCCACGGTGACGACGAAGACTTTGACGCAACTGCAACGTCAGAAACAACAGCCTCAACAGCCTCCGCTCCTCCTCAACAAGCTTTGGGTCCGAAGTCGAAGAAGCTGGATGAGAATTTCTTCGCACCTAACGCACGGAATGCAGGACATATCAAGTCTCGCGCTTTTAATTACCAGTATAAAGAGCAGGGAAAGGTTGATGCGCAGCAGAAGAGCCTTAGTGGAAGGAAAGAGAAGATTATGCGGGCATTTGAAATGGGTGTTGATCCGAGTGAGCTTGCTAATGATAAGAAGCATTTCAAACAGAGGGTTAAGACGAGGAAGCAGAAGGCTGCTGATGATGATTAGGTCGCTCCGAGGTGTTGCTGAATATGATACTAGCAGTATTCAATGATTGTGGATGTTCGACTCCATTTTCAAGATCAAACACTTCTTAAGACTTTTGCACTCTTTCGTATTGTTGATGCCTTTCTGGTAACTCTCGAGCAGCTCGACACCCAAAAGTGACCAGGGCATGCATATCTTCATAAATTACTGCAGACACCCCTGTTTTCAATTGCGAAACAATGTCACTTTTACCACGTGCCATCTGCATTGGTTTCTGCCGCCGTCTGCTGCTAGCAGTAGACGGAGTGCTTGCCTCCTCTCAAAATCTCCAGTAGGCACAAATCTACCTCAATCATTGTACTCTCGAGGTCAGAGCTTGTTCGCTCCACATGCGAGCTGAATGAGAATGGCTTGCCCACGAGACGGTTACATCAGTCTCTCATATATCGCGCAGCGCTCTCAAATCCGGTCTGCACGAAAGAGTTCATAATGATGCTCATGTGGTTCGGGGAAGCTGTGATTCCACAGATTGAGGGCGGGAGCATCATACCAGGTGATGAGTCTTGAAAGCTCGCAAAGATATGCAGGTTCACATACTACCAGGACCTCGAAGACCGGAACGGAGACAAACAAATGGCTTGAAAAGAGTAGAGGCAATTACACGGGTTCCGAGCCGTTGACACCTAGCCTGATGGCGGTATACGCCAAGGTCAACGCGAGATACTGATAGACCAACATAGTATATGTATCTAGCACGCTGGCAGCATCACTAGGCGTGAAGGCGAGAAACCCTGTGTTCTAGCATCGTATGCTCTGCCTGTTCGGAAGACAAAAGCGCGAACTGATTGCATGCACAGCCCCAAGTAGTCTGAGTGGATTAGACGTTAACTCTATAAGGCAGAAAGGTTGGTAACAAAGTGGTTTATTCAAGTTGCAGGCATGGCTCAGCCTGCACGGCAATAAGACACGAATGGTCTTGCCGTATACTATAGGGCATTTTGCAAGGCTGGAACGTGTACTTGAGTTGAACAGGTGACGGTGAAGTCGAGGCGAATAGAAATGAACGAAGCGGGAGTGGAATATAAAGACGTGGCCATGAGAGTGGAGACAGCTGTGAGCGCAACCAAATTAACTTGTCTCGACTTGCTGAGCCATTCCAATACCGACACTATCAGTTCTATCTCGAATAGTTGTTCCATGGACGTGTATGTACGTTGGACGAAAATACGAAAACGACCCAGGTCAGATATGTTTTCATGCACAGTGTTTACCGAGAAGACCGTTGAGGCAACTTATGTCCAGGTGTGGCTTAGCTCTTCCTGTCCCAAATTGCGAGAACGAAAAGGACCTTGACTTGTCGATCTACGTATGCGTTCGTCCAGCTTTGCAAGTCCTATACCAGGCTTCTAGGCGTATCCTCGTGAGCAGCAGCTCGCAAGGTTAGCTTACCCACGCCTTCCCACTGCACAGCCGCCCGTTCAGCCTGGAAGTATGGACGTGCTCCTCGGCTGTGCTTGAAGATCAAGCCAATAGGGTGATCCTGCGTAACAGTCGCGACTTGACTGCAGAAGGAACGTCTTGGCTAGGTAGTATACGAGGCACTCGCGAATCGTAGGAGAGGTCATGCGCAATTTGGCAAGAGTCTCGCAGCAAAAGTAATACATGTTAGCTGATCTTTCCTGTGACAATGCTATGGCATCGAGAGCATAGGTGAGGTACGTTAGGTAGGTGTTGCCAATGCTTGTTCCAATTACAAAATCACCGGGGGTGACACTACCTAAGATGTTGATCAGGCACTGAATTGCACCAAAGTCTATTGCTCACATCCTCTCTTATAGCGCTGCCATCTATCTCTATTCAAGCGACAACAGTCCTTCAAGTCGTGCGAATCACACAAAGCACAATTCTTGATCGCAACCATGCAAGCCATGGAGCCTGTTGTCGCTTCCAACGACCCGCCAGGCTATGTCTGGCTCACCAAACTCCTCCCAACGACCATCATGATCAATACATTCGCAAATTTCTTCACGCTCCTCATCTCTGTTGGCGCCTATGGGCCAGCCGGACACTTCTGGTCCTCATTTGAAGTCTTCATCACACTCGCATGGCTCTTCTTCCTCATCGCGCTAACCCTCGGTATTGTTGCCTCCATGATCCTGACTTACCAACGCCATTACGTGATTGATGCATTCAGAAGAGGGAGAAATGGCGGACTGGGAAGCAAGAGTTGGATTGAAAGGTGTGCGGTGGCTTTGGTGGTCAAGGTGCCACTGGGGCTGGTGATCGTTGTTTTTATGCTGCTCGGCTTCCTGTTTTGCAGTTTATGTGTTAGTAGTCATTGCTTGGCGGTGGGCTGGATTGGATTTGTTTGGGCATTGTTGATGATGGTTTTGGCGATTGTGGCGTGGGTGTGGATGGAGCATGCTTGATCAAACCACCGGCCTCATCTCCCGTCATCTCAACAATCGTGGACGGGATTTGTTCAAACAGCACCTGAAGCTGAGCTTTATTGAAAGACGGAGGAGCAACAAGAGATTTGTGAAGCATCACCAGAATTACTGGTTACTATCATATGCAGCTTCACGCATCCCGTATTGACTTTGTTCATAGTGTTGCTCAGATGACAGCCCAAGGGGTCGCTTCAAAGGTCAAGATGCGTGGACGCTATGATTACTTACTACTGGCTGTCGCTCAGTAATCGGCTCCGACTGTTTGACACTAAACTTCTTGTTGCAATGCAGACAATTCGTTTTCGCTTTCCTTGCTGAGCGCTATTCCAATTTAGGTTGTTCGTGCGAACTGAACCTCGTCCATTTCCTCGCTTTCTCTTATGAGTACATATCAAGAATAGTTTCGGGTTGCACCACCCGGGCTCGCCGCAAACATGTACCTCTTCGAGAAATGGTGTATGCTCAGGCCTTCCGTTCAGGGAAATTCGCGCGCCTTCCACTCAAATACTTGTCCTATAGCATGCGTCTACCCAGGTACATCGGTTGGTCAGCCGAGACCATCAAGATGTATAAAAGCACCATATGCTTTCTCGAGACGAAGCTTCCAAGCCCACATCCTTTGTACTCTGTGAATATATGCCTACCATGGAACCAATACCAAAGCCACATGGTCTACCTATCGTGGGTAACCTGTTCGATGTCAGGCATGAAGATGGCTCCCTCAAAGCAGTAGAACGTCTAGCCGACATCTACGGTGATGTCTTTCAGTTGACTGTGGCCGGGAAGAACACCATTTTCGTCTCTTCTGCTGAACTACTTCAACAATTCATTGATGAAAAGCAGTTTGTGAAGCTACCCCCGCCAGCGCTGACGACTGGGGATAGCGTAAGAGGCTTGTTTCTCGCTGCGAGTGATGATCCGGACTGGCACCAAGCACACCGAATTTTGGCGCCTGCTTTTGGGCCTCTGTCAGTGGGGGACATGTTTGAGGGTGAGTCTCATCGGTCCTAAATTGAACTCTGGCTGAGCCTTGACACCTTAGGCATGAGAGACATTGCAAACCAGCTATGTCTGAGATGGGCACGTATGGGCGAGAAGCAGGAGTTCCTCCTCACTGACGACTTTACAAGGTCGGTCTTCACGATTCAACATGTTATGTTGTCAGTGCTGACGTTAAGCAAGACTGACGCTGGATACAATCGCCTTGTGCACTATGGATTATAGATTCAATTCTTTTTATTCGGAAAAGATGCATCCTTTTGTCGAAGCCATGAACGGATTCCTAGGCTATTCTGGTAAACGCGCCCAACTGCCAGCTCTGTACACGAAGTTGTTCCGTGCTAGCGAGGAGGCCAAATTGAAAGAAGATAGTGCAACCATGACCAGAATTGGTCAAGAGATTATCATGTCAAGGAGGCAAAATCCTGTGGAAAAGCCAGATATGCTGAACACGTTACTCTATGGTAAAGATCCCAAGACTCGTGAGGCCATGCGAGACGAGTTGATTACTGCAAATATGATCAATTTCTTGGTTGCAGGTAAGCAGCTTAAAAATACTTGGCTGGAGACAGGTGACTGATACCTGTTACAGGGCACGAAACGACTTCTGGATTGCTTTCTTTCTTGCTTGCCAACCTGATGCAAAATCCGAAGACCTACTTGAGAGCACAAGAAGAGGTGGATCAATTGATCGGAACCGGAACGATTCAGCTACATCACATGAAAGAACTGCAATACCTCAATGCCGCACTACGAGAAACGCTTCGAATGACTCCGACAGCGCCAGCAATTACCAAGCAAGTTCCCGACCATAGGAAACACGAGTTTGTTACGATTTGCGGTGGTAGGTACCATATTCCACCAAATGTTCCAGTCAGGGTATTGCTGGGCAAAGCAATGTGTGATCCATCGTACTTCGGAGAGGATGCACATGAGTTCAATCCGGAGCGTATGCTCGAAACAAATCCAAATTTTGATAAATACATGGCGGCATGGAAGCCGTTTGGAAACGGCTCACGAGCATGCATAGGACAAACCTTTGCCTGGCAGGAAGCTCTTCTGGTGGCGGCACTTGTCTTACAGAATTTCGATGTCAGCTTGGTCAATCCAAGCTATGTGTTACGCGTCAAACAAAATTTGACAATCAAGCCAAGAGATCTGTTGGTCAGAGCAAGATTGAGGAAAGGTATCAGTTCAATCGAGTTGGATGCCAGACTTCATGACAAAGCAGCTAATGTCAAAGCACAGAGCCCGCCGGAACAGACTAATGGAGCAGTAGTTCATGACACGGATTCTACTAGGATTACCATCCTCTACGGCTCGAACAGTGGTACATGTCTCAGCCTTGCCCAAAAGCTGGCGTCTGCAGTGACACTCAAGCTAGGAATGATCGCTACAGTAAGCGAGCTGGACTCTGGCGTCGATAACCTATCATCGAGCCAGCCGGTCGTTATCATCACAGCCTCTTATGAGGGTCAGCCACCGGACAACGCAGCACGTTTTGTTGCTTGGTTGGAGGGTTCAAAAGCTAAGGACCTTTCTGGTGTCAAATACGCGGTATTCGGTTGTGGCCACAGAGACTGGAAGGACACTTTTCACCGCATCCCTAAGCTGGTTGACCGTTTGATCAACGAGCGCGGCGGAAGCAGAATTTCGGAATTGGCGACATCGGACGTTTCGCAAGGAGCCGTTCTTGACGACTTTCAGACGTGGCAGCAACAACTTCTGGAGAAATTGAAGAGGGAGTATCTAGGCTCTGGTGCTTCGATAGCGTCCCAGGATCTGACAGACCTTGCCCAGATATCGAAGGATACTCGTGCTACCCAACTGAGCAGTGGATTGTCTGTAGGCAAGGTCAAAGATGTCCAAATTCTCACCGGCCCGAATCAGCCGGAGAAGAGGCATATGGAGATAGAATTACCGCCGGGGAGCACATATGAATGTGGCGATTACCTTGCGGTCTTGCCAATGAATTCTGAAAATCTGGTACGGCGAGTCATGGCTCATTGGGAGTTGCCCTGGGATGCTGTGATTACATTCAAATCCAGGGTTTTTGGTAACGTACCGGTCGACGAGCCTGTGTCAATTTTTGAATTGCTCAAGGGCTACTTCGAGCTTTCGCAGCAAGCCACGAAAAGTGTAGGTTCTTCTTCACCATGCCCACTGGGACGACTATCATGCTTACAAACATTTATAGAACCTGGCAGATTGCAAGCGGTTCACCGAAGATGTGGAAAGCAAAGAACAACTTCAGCAGTGCATTACGGACGACAGCATGTTCAATGAACGAATCATCAGCAATCGATCGTCTCTTTTCGACGTTCTCAGACAATACAAGAAGGTCAACATGCCCTTTGCAAATTTCCTGTCGAATCTCTTACCTCTTCACGTGCGGCAGTATTCCATTTCCTCATCACCCACACGGGATCAGGAAAGGTGTACTATCACGTATAGTGTGGTTAAAGGGACTAATTCGGTTAAGGATGCCGAGGGTTCGGCGGTGTCCTTTGAAGGCGTGGCCTCGTCCTACCTTGCTAGCCTGAAGGTAGGTGACACATTGCAGATGGCTGTGCGTGCAACAGCCACAGCCAAATTGCCATGTGCATTCCGACTTCCGCCAGCAGCCGCGCAAAGCACGACGCCGCTCCTCATGTTTTGTGCGGGAACTGGGCTTGCACCATTCCGCGGCTTCGTTGAGCAGAGAGCAACTATGCTCGAGGAGAATGCATCGGTGAACCTGGCACCAGCTCTGCTCTTCGTGGGTTGTAGAGGACCTACGGATGACCGACTCTATGCTGAAGAGCTTGAGGCCTGGCAGAAACGCGGGGCTGTTGATATCCGATACGCCTTCAGTCAGGAACCTGATCACGAGCTGTCGGCAGGCTGCAGGTACATTGGTGACCGCATAGCCAAGGACATGGAAGATGTGAGAAAGCTCTGGCGCGGAGGCGCGAGAGTCTATGTCTGTGGCGGGCGTCGGTTACAGGACAACGTCAGGGCGGGAGTCAGCAAGATCTCCGAAGAACTGGCACAAAAGGAGCAGTGGACCGACGCAGTGAAGAAGGAGAAACTCGAGCAGTTTAGGTCTGAAGTGGCAGAGAGAGCTGTCAGTGACATCTTTGATTGAATGTTCCATACCTAGGTAGTACAGTAGGTTGGAATATTGATTGAGTGCTACGGACATGTCAAAGATGTTTTTCGGAGTAAACATGAAGATCCATACTCGAAAACGATTGCTCCATTCTCTCAGCTGGCCCACTGAGCTTGGACGGACCGGGGCTAAGCTTGGACTTGTCCCAGACCCCTCTCGGCTTATCATGCGTCAGGCGGAGTACTCAATCTGCCCTTACCAATAGAGGAGCTCACTCTACCGAAACTTAACCTCTTTTGAGCTGTAGTGGAATGAACGACGCTTCTAGAGCCTCGACTAACGGGTCCATTGACTTTACACTTCTGTGAACTCTTACCAACACTTTGACCACATTGGTCCAAACACTTCTCAGCCCTCGCCAAAATGTCTTCGCTCGTTGTGGGCGTGCGCCTTCAACATGCAAGAATATCCGTTGGCGGACGCCATCTATTTTCTCTTGCAGACTTCACGTCTTGCACTTTTGTTCGGTTCATGTTCCTCAGTACTGTACAACTGGCTTCATCCCCAGCTCAGCTGACATATCTGCATAGCAGGGCTTAGCTCTTGCTCACCTGGGCCATGGAGAAACCTACGACTCAAGCCACCGTATCTGTAGTCAACAGTGAGCATGATGGACCAGACGTCGACCCCGTCTCAAAATGGACACCAGGATACTTCAAACGCTTTCCTGTCGTCGGAGCCCTCTCGTTGGGTTTGATTGCCGTCCTCACCTGTGCTTCACTGGGTGTTCTTATCGGTTCTAACAACAGGTCATCATCAACATGGCCGCAACGCATTGCCCCGAACGTGGTCTTGTCTTTACTCAACGCCTTCAGCAGTCTTGCGCTTGCTGTCGCTGTGAGTGAAGGTGTAGCTATAGCATGGTGGCGACGTGCCATGAAAGGCTCGACTGTTGCACAACTGCATGATCAATGGTCGCTTACAACGGGCCTATTCGCTGGCTTGCGTCGCCCCAAAGCTCTAACCAGTAGCATAGCCTTGGCTGTGCTCGCTACTCAAGTCACTTTACTCAACAGTATCCTTTATCAACGGGCTACCTCTACTTATGTCGCTATGGACGCACCCAGATCTTTACAAGCAGCGGGCATCGGTGCCACTGAGTTTCCTATGACGGGATATGTGGTATCCAATACATCCTTCGGAGCACAAACATCGTGTGCCTGTTTTATGGTACGTAAAGGACAGTGGTTTCAAGGTCATACGCAATCTAACAAGTTTCAAGGTTGGTGACTCGTATACTCCCGTGGTCAACAGTTGGGAGACAAGCAACGGATTTTTTGCTGGTTACAACGAGCTATTTCGATTTTCAAAACAGACTCTTCCGGCCGGCAATGGCGACCTCCAATATTGTGATGGTATCTGCTATGCAACGTTTGATACCATTGGCTTCGAAATCGATTGTGTTGATCAGACCAACCACACCGACATTGCAATTCCTGCCATCGCTGCCTACGAATCAGGCGGTAATTCTTCCGCCTGGACCAATCTGCCGATCTTCAACAGTTCTTTCGGTCTTGAATACGCCACGCAAGACAGGAACTACTCCCAGATTACGCTCAACCTTCAGTACTTCCAGTCAGATGACCCATATAATCCTAAGAGCACCACCTGTCCAGGAAACGTCTTCAACAAACAATGTACTCTGCGTCCGGCCACTGTACGGTATCCAATCCAGGTCACAAACTTCACAAACTCACACATCATTAATGGTCTATCGCTTGCATCCCCAAACGCAAAAACCATGAATGCTCAAACGATGAACAGTGCTCCAACACCACCAGCATACTCTTCTGCTCTCAAGCAAGCAGAAGGTTTCCAAGTAATCAACTACCTTTATCCCAACGATAACCATACCATCCGCTCTCTCACTGCTCTCGGCGGTATAGCAAGCGCCATGTCACAATTTCTATCATCAACAGCCACAATAACATACACTGGCGATGACGACTGGTCCCTCACACAAGTCGGAACCCTATCTCAAACAATGATGTACGGCCCCCCAAATATGGGCTCATGCGACTGCTCCTTCAAAAATGAAGCCCTCGACACAATAATCAGCAGCATCAACCAACTAGCCTTCCTCACCGCAACCGGCCTAGTCGACACCACACCCTTCCGGGGCCTACCCCAAACCGGAAAACCCTTCCCCAACACCCTCCCCCAAGCCCTCGTGGTCGGCGTAGACCACAACGACACAACCACATTTCGCGCCGCCCCCAACACAGCAACTCAAGTCGCCGACGTAGTCCACTACAAAACGCACTACCTCTTCGCGGGCCTCGCCTTCGGCATCACAATAATCTGCGTCCTCCTCGTCATCCCTAGTTTCTGGCAATACGGCGAATTAGGACGGCGCGTCACGCTGGGTCCCATGGAGATAGCCAGCGCATTCGGCGCACCAATCTTAGTCGATAACGCGCACCAACAAGATGCTGACTCCGGCCCCGCAAAAAGCGATATAAACAACCTCATCAAGAAAATCGGCGATCGGAAGATCGTGTACGGATTCGTTGATGTCGATGAAGATGGAATGGGCCATCAGGAGATGCACTTGGAACAGCAGCAGCAGCAGCAGCAACAACAGCAACACCAACAATCAGTTCACAACAATAACAACAGTCCAATCGTGCCTCCGTCACCGCATATCGCGCAATCCCCAATAATGCCAATCACCTCACCACCAACAAGCCCAGCCCTAACCCAATTCAACACCGAAACAGAAACAGAGTCATCACGAATGCAGAAACGAAAGAGTGTCCGTCTAGCCATGGGCCGACCGGAGTCAGTGCGGCCGACGAGCAGCGTTATTGCGCCGACGCCGATGACGATGAGTCCTAGGGCAGGTACATGGAAGGACGGCCAAGCACCGAAAATGAGTCCGAGGGCGAGTACGTGGAAGGAGGGAGTGAAAATGAGTCCTAGGATTGGGACTTGGAAGGAGTAAAGTGTCATAGTTGGGTAGGCAGAGCAGTGCCCTGGATTATAGGTGTTTTTTTTCCCTTGTACCTTACGACTGTGACTGTGATTTGGCGTGATTTTGAAGTTGATTTGAGCAAGCGAGATTGAACTTTCTGTTTGTTACCTATATTTTAGCTACTTAGCTATATACCGACGTCGTACCTTGACGAGTTATCACACACAAGACTTGCTTTAAAAAGAAACATAGCTCCCTATATACAAACACACACATACACACACACACACACACACACACACACACACACACACACACACACACACACACACACACACACACACACACACACACACCCCCTCTACAA
>Ga0115851_101645_pt1 | contig 11883 bp, 7 predicted proteins | sample InSIn2gowninarea_FD_83865 | JGI IMG/M metagenome (GOLD analysis project Ga0115851, IMG submission 83865)
TCCAACTAAAGATTGGAAGAAAAGGACAGTTGTGTTCTTAAAGTGTATATGATTTGAAGCCTAGAAGGAGCAGAGGGAAATGCTGAAGGAGGTTCCACATAGAGGACCAGTACTTGCCAAAAGACCAAGTCCAGAGGAGAGCTTGGTGAGGTAAGTGGTAGCAGGGAAGACTTGTTGTTGCATAGGCTTGTGCAACTCATAGTGAATTGAATGAGGAACTCATAGAGATGGAAAGGATGATGACTAGTGACAGTCATAGTAGAGGTTTTGAAAGAGACCACATCAGAGGACAAAAGAGAAAGATGCCAAGGAAATGGCATGAGAATGAGTGACAAAAAATATGATCAAGAAATGGTTGAGATAGCAGTTCAGCTTGAAGTATTAATGGAAATGTTGCAGAGAAATGAGAAGGACTAGAAATATGGTTATCTCATGAGAAAGAAATTGAAGTGGTAGAGACTACAAGAGAAGAGGAATCAACAAGAAAATATGCAACTAATAAAGGAGCTGAAGGAGCTTGAATAGATTATAGATGTCAAATTAACGTCAGAGAAGCTCAAAGGAGTGGAGCTAACAAAAGGAAAATGTTGAACAAGGTGTTGATGTTTTGGTATGTGAACTAGAACATGGACCATTCCTTTTTGAAAGTAATGAAGAGAAAAAGGATTTGAATCATATGAATGATTTAGAGCAGCCAGAAGACTTGATGGCTGAAGCATCAAATGAGACCATAAGGTCTTGTGTTTTAAAACTAATAATTTGTGTGTGGTTGTAGGTTTGGAAGAAGATAAACAGTCCTTTAAAGCTGTCAAAAACATGGAAGAATACCTTCCAAAAGATGAAAGTTTTGAAGTAGAGTATGATAATGAGACTAGAGAAGAAACAATTAACTACAATGAACAAGTGCATAGAGGCATCATTAAAACAGATGGTGTGGAGAAGAGACTTATTGATAGTCTCAAGAATCCTTTGAGTTTGAATCAAGATACTAATGTGTTGACAGAGGAGTTAAAGGAAAAATTAGAGAAAGATACTAAAAGGTTTCCAGAGGAAGAAGAGGCACAAAGGCGCTATATTTTTATTTTGATAATTGTCTTATGATTGCAGATTTTGTTGCAGAAACTAGAACATATTTGGCACAGGTGGACAGCCAAATAAAAGAGGAAAAGGAAGAACATCTACTGAATGATGTTAAGAAAGATTTAGCAGAGGAAGATGGACCATGTGATGATGGGCCAATAGCAAATGAAGAAATGGGAGATTGTGTAAAATTTCCAAAATTTACTCCAAATAAAATCATTGAGTTATATAGAGAATTAGATATTCAAAGGAGGAAGTTGGAAGAGCAGAGGATAAATGTTCAGGATAAATTGCTGATGAAAGATGACAAAGAAGTTGTCATAAATGAAAGACAATAAGAAGTTGACAGGTATAGGAAACAAAAGCAGGAAATTGTGTTAAAAGACAATATGGGAGTAGCTAAAAAGGTGCAAGACAATACTGAAAAAGAGGGTAAGGATGTAAGGGAGGCAAGAAGAATGAGAGTACCAAAATCAAGAGTTGAAGACAATCAGCAGATAGAGCATATACTGGACAGAGAGATTGAACTGATAAGAAGGTTAATGATGAAAGTGTCTCAGAAGAAGACACCCACAAGAAAGGAAAAGAGTGACAATAAGAGGAAGACGACAGTAGATTATGAAAGCATGGCAAGTGGATCATTATAGCATAAGGTATGGAGACCTGGAGAACAACAGCAGACAACAACAGTAATAGAACAGTTGACAAGCAAAGACAGATTACAAAATAAAATATGGGATCCAGGAGGAATTAATTATCCAGACTTATGACCAGGTGGTCATAAATTTTCTTACATGGGGAGTCTGATGCAGGAGCATTCAGCTCAACATTATCATTGTATTTTAGTAGACATAGGGGGTCTTATGTTTCCAAGGAAGTTGGTTTCCTAAGTATGAATTAATGTAATTATTAAGAGTTTTGAGGGATTTTAATGAGAATATGATTTAATTGAATATTGTGAGACATATTTGTAAATATTCTCGAATCTAGGAAAATATGAAAGATTTAAGATAGTTGAGAGATTGAGGGATTGGAGAATTAATTGTAAAACTCACATTAGGAGTTAGTTCATGATTTTGGGGATTGGAGAGGATCCTTAGGGATGAGGAAGAGATTTTAGGATTTTGTTGAGAGGTTTATGGATCTAAACTAGGAATTGGTTTTAGAAGCCTTTTGTATAAATGCAAGCCAAAAAGGCATAAACAGAGAGAGGTTGGACAGGTTAGCCAGTTAGAGTGTGACTGTAAGCCTACGGGTAGATTGTAATAGAGGCCACTGGTATTAGAAGATCAGACCAAAGATAAAGAAGCTGTGTAAATGTTTGTTTATATATACAGAGATTAAATTCCAAAACTATGTAAGTGTGTGTTTCGAGTATTGAATGATGAATTATGAGCGAGTCAGAGGATTCTGCATAATAGATGTATGCAGGTACAGTTCAGATAGAACACAGAGAGGATAAGAATGACACAGAGGATCGTAATGGATCATTGATTTGATTGAAGGATTAAAGTAATGTTCTGGAGCGATCGTGATTAAAGAACTCACAGAGTTAAGCTCAGGAGGAGTCATGTAGCGGAACAGTGGAAGGATGGGAACCATTGAAGTAATATGAAACCATAGTCACATTGAAGAATGGCGTATAATCTAAAAAAATAGATGAATGAATAAATGAAGTGTTAGTGTACAATAGCCATCAGATCTGGAAGATCAACGGACAGGATTAAGTCGCAGCAAAGGGAGTAAGTTGTGTCGCATCGGAACATATTATAGCAGTGGGCAGACCCTAGCTGGAAGCGAGTTGTGATCTTATTGTTAACCATTGGATCGGGTACTCAGATCAATGGTGGAGGACGACTGTTAAATCTCGCATCACAATATTCCAAAGGGAGGACTTAACCTTGGGCCACAAGTCTTGCAACATGCGAAATGCGATGGGTGATTGTGATTTCTGATGCGATCGGATATTTGATCGCATAGCGAGTATTCCATAGTAGATGTTCCATGACCCTTAATCCTTGTGATATGCGACATTGCAATGAGCGGTATTGATCAGGTGAGAGGATTTGTGATATGTGATATAGAGATGACCCGAGAAGGTAATGGACTCGAGTTTATTGTAGTTTGGAATCTGGTGTGTTATCGCATATCGGATGCAATGGAGGAAGTCATGTGTTAGTGTGACCATGGAGAATTGCGACTGCGATTGCGATAAAGCTAAGTCTCGAGAAACATGCTAAAGCAGAGGAATTAACGAAAGGTATGGTTTACATATGTTTGGTGTGTATTCTATTATAAAAGTTTTATAATAGTATTAAAGCGCCGATAGCTGATTTTTGGGTTAAGCCTGTGTATGACCCAAAGTTTAATGAAGGTTTATGAAGGTGATTAAGTCTCGATGATGAAAGGAATGAATGAAGGGCTAGACTGTGGTTCATCATAAATTATTCCACAGAGTTTTAATAAAATGGGCCTTAATCATTATCTAATGAAGACTTGACCCCGTAGGTCATATTAATTCCTGGGGCAAAATGGTTTATGCATTTCAATATGAATACTGTGGGTATATGGGGGTTTTCCCGCGTCAAAGTGGAAAATAGAGTTGTTGATCAACTCTAGGAATGGGATGAAAAATATTCAAATCTTATGCAACATCTGGTTGGAAAGGACCAAATTTCTATTGAGATAGAGAGAGCACAATTGAGACTTTGTCATCAGAACTACATCTATCTAGGAGAACAATCAAATAACATCATTGTTCCTTATGGTCAACTACATAACAAATTCGAGTTTATAACACATAAAAATGAGATTCCTTCAATAGGATCACTTGAAGAAATAAGAGTCAAGGAAATCGTCTTTCAGCAAATCAGGAAATACATAGAACAATTCAAGCAAGAATCAAAACAAGAAGTCTTGGAGATCACTAAAGACATTATTCTACAATACTCCATCACACCAGCTAAGGCCCACATGAAATTTTCATGGCAATGGAATAATGTACAATCAAGCTCCAAGACCATATTGACAAAAGCATTGGAGGTGAAGATGTGGTATGTAGCGAACTTGCCGATTTAGATAAAATTCATATCTATGGAGTTGCGAGAATGGCACACATACATTACCAATGAGCTCCGTGAGGAAGAAAATGACTTGTCAATTTCATGATACTTTGTCCTATTAGTAGTTTTGTCTCATATAACCATTGTCTTATATGTAATTTGTCTTTCATAATAAGTTGTATGTAATGGAGTCGAAGAGGCACATGTGGAATGTGAAAAGACACATATTGAATGTAAAAGGTCATGTATAGAATACGAAAAGTTGTATAGAAGCCCATATATCATAGAAATTGAACAGTCATGAGGAAACTCAAAAGTAATTCTCTTATTGTTATAAATAGCTCCTCATAACTCAAGTAAAGAGCTTGGAATCTTGGATTCTTTCCTTGGTTTCTCTTATAGTGCATATGAGATAGATCATTCTTTGGAGAAGCAAGTTATGACTTCATGTTCCACTACTAGATCTAGTGTTTCACCTATGTAACAGTGTACTTGGAATCTTTCATTTATGATCAGAAGCTCTATGAGCCAACACTTCTTCATGCATGGATCGTGGATGTAGTAAGACTATTCTTGTTATGTTTGTGGTATATGCTAGCTTAATTACATACTAATACTAATGAACTACTACGTTGATTAAATATGGATATTGTTGAATAAGTGATGTTATGCTTTCATGATTTTTGTTTATCGTGTGAACTTATTTATAGTTAATAAACAAGCCTTTCTCTTCACTCTCGGGTCTCCCTTGGGATAGTACTATTAGTTCCCTAATCAGAGGCTCATTTTCCCATTACCAGTCGTGGAAGTTCCCTGTGCATCTTACATTTGGTGTCATACAAAGCTTACATACTTGCTGCCCCAAAGAGGTGTTTGTGATCTCTTATGTATGTGTTGTAACCTAGGCACATCTTTAAAACTTTTCTAATGGTGGTAGGACCATACAGACGGATGGGACTCCTACACCAAATGATGTGCGGTCTAATTGGGACCTCAAATCAGGGAGATCCTTTACATGTTGGCAGTATCCAAAACTGTAAATATATTTCTTTGAGTTTATTATGGGCTTCTCATGGATCATGTGATACTAGGGTTTCTTTGAATCTATTAGATACTTGAATAACTGAATGGAATCTTATCATTCACATAATATCATGAATAATTCTAAATCATACCAAGCCTCTTTCATATGAAGGGTACTCCTAGGGTTTCTCCCAAACCCTAACTTGTACTTGCAAGAAAAAACGGTCTCCATAGGGTTTCCTTCAAACCCTAGCATTCTTTTAGGTCTCATCCATCTTCATTTTCTTCCATCATAAGTGTCTTCAAGACGGTATTCTCATTGACTTTTATTCAATCCAATTTTGATACATGTTATTTTTTCTTAGGGATACATTGTTCTCTATTATATATAATTTCATTTAGAACTTTTCAAAAATTTTACATTATATTCACCCCGTAACATTATATCATCATCAACAATTATGTAGAGGGAACAATAACATCAACAATGCAATAGAACAATAAGGAAAAACTGAAGAAAATCATGCACAAAAGATACACCATGATTTAGGTCAAAGACTACGGAAAAACCCAACCAGATTCTTCTTCTATTAGATATTCATCAATTGTTCAACTAAGATTCAAAGTACAATGAGAACATGATACAACAATCACATCATGCCTCCTAGGGCCAACCCAAGTTAGTTCACAACTATGTTTGTGAACTAACCAATTTCTGATAATTAAAAAAGTCCAAGAGGGTTACTTTCATATTATTGTCTTAGGTTACATTATCCATGTCACTGTAATAGGTCATCAATACCAGGAGCTACATTATCAACGAACAACATCACTGGAAAGAATATTTTTCATGTATCATAGGAGAAAAGAGCATGGGGATTATCATCATATATCCCACTGTCTTCATTATAGTCACTGTCACATGTACCATAGACATTATTATTGTCAACAAGGATAGATCAATCATATTGTCATGGATATTTCCAGATAAAAAAGGTGCTACCACAGCCAAAATCCTTGTAACAAAGGGCACTATTATGTAATCACAACCATCATGCAACATAGATATGGTTATGGTTACTGTCACAATATCTTTATCAAGGATACTAATGTGTCACGGGCTTCACCATATAAGGTCATTGTCCCACTAGAATAAACCATTGTCCTATATTCATAAACCAACTCCTAGCTCACTACTTCACACACACACACACACACACACACACAGAATATCAAATTTCTATTGCCATATAGTCATACAATGCGCGTTGAGAACAACAAAAATGAGTCACTAAGTATATCATGCTATTGTAGAGTGAACAATAAATGATATCGTGCCACTTTAATATACCACGTAGAATAAGCAAGTATGAACAAGACAACCACTACAATATACCAAGGAATGTGAGTCATAGATCATGGAAGGAGAACGTTAGATAATGTAGTAGATTAAAAGAGAGAAATTTGAGCCACTCTCCTAGTTACAAAGCAAGCTACAGAAAGAGAGAAATGTAATACGACCACTGTAAGAGAGTGTGATCGTTGAAAAAGAATCCAAGCCTTGTAACGCGACCACTGTAAGTAAGATGAGCCCACAGAAATGAGAGCGAGCCACGGATATGTAATAGAGATACCAAGGTATGATGCCTCAAATATACGAACCATAGAGCCATTGTAATTACAAATTCAAGCCTCATGGATATAATCACCAACATTTTTTAATTATAGTGAACCTCTGTGTGAAGAAAATATGAAGAGTGAGCCAATATGTAGAGTGAGCCATACTAAGCAAAGTCAATATGAAGAGTGAGCCATAGTTTATGATCCAAACAAATTCATGCCACCTGAAATTAACCAATCAAACCAAAAAGAATGTGATTCCATACTAAACCATAGATGCACTGAAATCTTAGATGTGAAACATGTGCCACAGAGGAACCCTCTCCATAGAAGCGAGGCTAAACAATACTCATAAAATATCGAGCCACACTGTTTAAGAACTTCTCTCAATGATATATGAATTCTGATTCCTCATTTGAGGTAGATAAGACACATAATTATATTCTTTGTCATGGTAAAATTGGAGTGTTAAAAAGTATCGATCTAACATGTAGAATTTAGGAGGGAACTTAAATTCAATTTTTACTCATAATAATATTTTTATTTTGACGATATTGATTTGATAATTCTATTAACCAAATTTGAATCTTGCTTGAGGTATAATGGACTTTCTTTTGGCGCAGCAGGGTTTCCAAAGGGAAACTCATCCATAAGTTGCCTAATTTTCAACAAAAAGGTAGCCTATTGTACAAACTTTTTCTCTATGATTGTGATTAACAAAAAAAATTGCGATGGAGCTACATAAATGAATACAGAGAAAAGAATTGTGGAAAACAAAAAAATTATTCTTAAACTAAGAAAAAAACAAATTCTACAAATGAGGAACAAACCCTTTAGTAGGCCCTTGATATTTTGTTAATACAATGTCCCATTGAGCTTTCAAGGAGCTCATCCTTTATGCTACAAAATTTTCCAACACTTTCTTCTTCTCGAATGCTCTCTTTTATCATTCTTGATTTCTACATTCTTGCATATCTTTGCATAATTGAATTCCAAGAACAGAAATATGATAAAATATTTAAAGGAGATTAGGAGGTTATGCCTATTTTTTAGGAATGTACTATACCAAATGTCTCACTTCCTAAAAAAAGAGAGTGATGTTTGACACTTATAATAATTAGTGCATAGACCATTGCAAATAAATTATTGTAGTCATGCCACTATATTTAAAAGATATATTCTCAAAATTAATATTAATTATCTATGTGACGGGGATAATATTTGTATGAAAAGAATGTTCAACAACGTTAGAAAGTGACCAAGTCCATGTGGCATTCCATCTAGCACCAATTTGTGTCTTTTAGATACTTGATAGATAATAATGTATCTTCTATTGAACTTGGATTGGTTGTAACATAGCTTCACATATTTTTAGTGCAACATATAAAGCATATAACTATTTTTTCCAACAATTATAATAGGTTTGATGATCACATGCAAAAGAAAGATCAGTAGAATTCATCAAATACTTTGGACACATTTAAGCATGGTACATCAGCTGCCATAGGGCTATAATAAACTCTTTTATTTCCTAGTAGAAGATCATTTCCAACAACATTCACTCGTAAAAGCTTTAGTTGCTTCTCGGTCCTATTAACTAGGTTACAATTTTCACTTATAACTAGGTACTTTCCCCACTTTTGAAAATAATCTTTATTGGAGGATGGTTGGAAGGTTTCATAGTAGCTAGATCCCTAATATCACCTTATCAAGTACCTCCACTTACTTTCTATCATCAATCAACACCTCAAGTTTAGTTGCTTTCTTCAGGTCGAGATACAAAAGAAGTTTTATCTTAATAATTTTAGGTACTAAACGAAGTTCTACTAGATTTTGAGTTCCATCTAATATAATAGCTAACAACATTATTGTATGATAGAAATATTCTTTGTACAAAAATATCCTTCCCCAATCCAAGCTTGTTGTATTGTATAATGGAATTAGAATTCATTTATTCTAGTTCTCATAGATTATCAATCCAATACAATGGATACATTCCTCTCCTCTAAAACCCTTGAGCACTAAAAATGCCTTAAGGAAGAGTAAAAGGTAAGGAGGAATCGTAATACACAGTCTTTAGGAATCAAAATAGATGATGTTCATAAACATTTTCCAAAACATTTTTAACCAACTGATTATTTCCTTTACATGCCCCTCTTCAAATTTGATCCTAATCTTCTTAAGAACACAAGCAGAAACGTCCATGCCATGAATTTATTTAACAAGTTGTTTTGCAAGTATACCATAAAATTTCATACCTTTGTGATAGTGAAAGGTTGACTTCTTGAATAGGTTTATTTAATACAGAAAATATCATCAAGAATTCCTTCCTCTACTTATGAATTGATCCAAAATAACTTGGGAATATTTTACAAATTCATCAAATTAGATTTCCAAAGAGAAAATTAGTTGGAATTTTTCATTAAATAGATTAATTCAAGACCTAGTGCCGCAAATTTCAATAGGGAATTGTTACTCATTGTTGAGTCAAATTATAGACTTATAATTTGTCAACATAAATCATCAACCCAGGGCAGGTAAGCTTGTGAGATGTTGCACAAAATATATGCAGGCTAAATACCTTGAGTGCTTACTAGTCAAACCAGTCAATCATACATAGAACTAACATCTCTTTTATGCATCAACATTTGGCAGTAAAAGGCTATGGGGCGGATTGAAACATCCCTCTACAACTCTTATTATTGTTGATGTTGATTAGAAAAGATAAGAGATCAAACTTAAAACAATTAAATAAATGATTTAACAATGTAAATCAAATCTTGATTAAATGAAATCAAAATATTAACATGAAAACTTAACCATTCAATTAATAGAACATTTGTTGCTGATATAACAGAAAGAGTACATTAGCTGTGTAAACAAGTTATTACTGCACACCAAAATTAAAATACACACACACTACAACTAAGGGAGTTGTGAGCAAAGGGGGCCCTCCCTCACTCACAACCCCTTCAAAATTAGAAGATCTTGCTTAGTAAAATGGGCAGAACATAAAATTTTATATTAGTCTGGAAATATTACAGTCGAGTACAATCTAATATGTGCTATCAGCAAACCCAACCCAACAACCCCTTACAATATAAAACAGAGACAAATTTATACAAGTTCAAAAGCCCATATTTAGCTCGAATGAGTAAAACTACTAATCTGAGCTATTTAGCTATCAATACTGGTACAAACTGTCAAAATTAGACCTACTGAGTTTAATCCATGATTGAAAGCATGGATTAGACAAAATTAGTTACATAGCTGGAGTTTTCCTTCATGTGGCCAACGTGAAGAGGTATGCATATCTGGGCAGTTTGGATGGTGGATTTGAAACATCCAATAGGACACCATCCATGTATGACAAATTCCCCACAAAACCCATGTTCTTGTTTGATCCGGAAATGAGTGGAACAAAGCTAACCGCTGATTTTGCTGCAAGAAATCTAGGCAGTTGCAAGAAATCCGCGTCTGCAGGAATTTCCGAGTGTCTGCAGGAAATATGATCGCATGAGCTGTCTACAAGAAATTGCGAGATTGTTTCGAACCAAAACAAATATGCATAAGATTTCTATATTAGTTGGCATGAGAATTCTATAAGGAAACAACTAGCTTAAGGAATGCTTAATATTAAGTTAAAGACACTTTTTATGTTAATTTGCAAACCTCAAGCATATAACACCCTTTTGGGCAAAACCTAGATGTTATAACCGAAATAAGCATAATTAGGGGTTAAGGATAGTTCAAAATGAGAGAGGTAAAGTCTAGAAAAGGTGTCAAAATTTGGCAAAATTGGGCCTCAACATCTCCCCCACACCTAGCTTCTTGCATGTCCCTTATGCAAGAAAAAAAGTTGCATCCTCTAAAAAAAAAAGGAAATCATTCCTTGTCCTAGGCTGCAGCTATTGCAGCCAACTAATCCAATTAGTTCCCACTAGATTCTGCAGGAATCTTACCCCTGTATAATTCATTTTTCTTCTTCATATGATCAATCTAAGCCTGCTTCTTCTTCATGATTCAGGCCACCTTATGAACCCATTCCTCATGTTCTTTCTGCATGCACAGGTTGTTTCCTTTCAGGGTCTCATTTTCCTTCCTCAAAGCTCGTTCCGAAATAGTGAGCTCAGTGATAATCTTTTCTAATTCCTGCAGAGACCACTTTTTCTAGGGGTTTACTTCCCCTTCATGATGTCCTTGGAAAGATTGAGGCATACCAAGGTCCTCCTATTCTTGTTGTTCTTCTGCTATTTCATTTTCGCTTCCATGCATCGGGGAATCTTGGAAGGACATCACTTCTCCATCGATGAATTCAGTTGACCTTAATGGTTTTTAATCCAATGAGATCATTGCACATTCGACATCAACACCTTTACTCATGTGCAATGAATTGTACAGAAACGAGGGAGAAGCGGTTTTTCCTGCGAAATGTTCAATAATCACAGTTCCATTTCCTGCAGAATGTTCAGCAGTCACTGTTCCATTTCCTACAGAATGTTCAGCAATCATGGTTCCATTTCGTGCAAAATGATCAGAAGTCACGATTCCATTTCCTGTAGCAACGTCCTGTTTTTCCTGAAGAACAAAAGTCATAGACAGAACATTAGTTTATATTATTTGATAAAGTACTGACAAGTTTTATTATTGGTCGAAGTCATGAATTATAAAATTATACATCTGATTTGATTTTTAAGTGGGTTGTCATTTCAAGAACAAGCAAACATCATCTAAGGACTGGACTATTGGAAGGTAAGCTCGATAAGGTACATCCAGTGACAGGACACTTAAGTTAAGAGGTAATTGAAGCTTTAATTTTAAAATTTTGTATGATTTTAAGCTATGCTAACCCTTGCGGCAAAACGCAATCGTAAACCATTGCATCATAAATATTAGCTCCACAACCGATTATCATTATTCTGACATGACTGGTGGTTCTACTCTCCATATCCTCCCACAGCTCAGATCATGATGATAATCATGATCACGACCTATTTTTTTCCGAAATATCTATGCTTTCTGATATTTTCAATATTAACCCTCCCTTATCAAGCGATCCATTGCAAAATCTTAGCACGACATTTCTGAGAGTTGCATG
>Ga0115851_101647_pt1 | contig 11874 bp, 16 predicted proteins | sample InSIn2gowninarea_FD_83865 | JGI IMG/M metagenome (GOLD analysis project Ga0115851, IMG submission 83865)
GTTGTTTAATCAGTAATCAATAAAAGCAGCCAACATTTTGGCGCCGTTGCCGGGGAAGGCGACTATAGATTTTTAAAAGCATTAATGATTTTCTTTTAAGAATAACGGGTGCATGAGAGGACGCGGGAAACCTAACTTCAAAGGTGGCAAAGGTGGAGGAGGAAGAAAGACCTTCATCGACGAAATTATTTCAAATGCCGAAACATCATCAAGGACAAGTTCCCGGAGGCCTCAGATGTAATACTTCCCCCAAACAGATCGACAAACGAAGGAAGTACTAGGACCTGAAAGGAAGCTAGAAACACCAGAACACATTGAGGAACCAGTAGAAGAACATGAAGAGACAGAGGATACTGAAGACTGGGCAAGTGATTCAAGGAGGAGACCAATGGAAGACAACAGAGCAGAAGGAAGGGGGGGAAACTCTCTCTCTACCCTGGAGTTTCCCATTGAGGAGCTCCCAAGAGGAGCTACCCCCATGAAAAACATTCCACTTTCAGCATTGCCCAACTTTCATGGGTTATCCTCTGAGGACCCTGATGAATTCCTCTTTGAGTTTGACATACTTTGTAGGAGTTATGATTATATAAACCCTACTCAGAAATTAAAATTGTTTCCAGCAACATTAAAGGGGAACGCATTAAGGTGGTTCATGAGCCTAGGAGCTTAGGTAATCACTACTTGGGATCAAATGAAGGAAAGTTTTCTGGCCAAATACCAGGATTATTGTCGAACAAGAGAAAGGAAAGAAGAATTGTTTAAAATGGTGCAGAAGGAGGACGAGAATCTAGAGGATTTTGTGGAGAGACTTCAGTATAATTTGCAGTTGTATGATCATCCTACTATGAGTAAAGACATTCTGAAGACCATACTGCTAAAAGGGGTGCAAGATGACTGCTTGGGCATGCTAAACATGCTTGGAAAAGGAGATATTTCCAAAGAACCATTTGAAGAGATTGTCAACCTCTGTATGAGATGCTCAAGAGGAGCAGCAAGTAGACCAAAAAGCAGAGACAGTGTATATTCAAGGGTCCAGAAGTCAGCAAGCGGAGGAGCAACACGAGCAGAAATAGGTAATTTACTTGAAGAATTTAAAACTGAAATGTTAAGCTCCTTTTCTTCACAAATTGATGCTCTGCAGGTTAAAAGGAAGCAGGCAGAAGCAGAAGCTGCCCTAGCTATTTTCTGTTCTAGGTGCAGAGAGAAACATCCACTCAGAGAATGCCCACTGGACAAGATACCAGTTTGCACAATCTGTGAAAAGGACCATGAGACCCAGCAATGTCCTTCTCTGCCAAGGATAAAAGCAGCACTGCAGTCAACTAAAGAAGAGGCTGAAGCAGTGTACCTAATGACACAGAGGAGACAATGGCAACCAAGACAAGGTATGAATCCTAACGCAGCATTTAATCGTTGGAATAATCATTCCCCTTTTCAAACAAATTACCCACCCATGAACCAAATGCAATACCCACCCTACAATCCAATGCACTTCCCACCTGTCTAGCAACCAAATCCTCCTTTTGCTGATCCTACCATATGGAATCCCTGGGCTACACAGCAATCTTATTTCAATCAGTGGAATCCAAATTGGTCAGCCTAGCAGAGTCCATTCCTCAACACCAACAATCCCTTTCTTTGCCACCCAATGCTCCATCAAATAATCAAACAATCAGACCTCAGTTGCCTCTGCAACCTAACCCTAACCCTAACAATAATAAAGCTCTGCAAGTAATTAATATTCACGAACAATCTGCCCCCTATGCAATGTAATGATATCCATCTGCGTTCTAGGAGAATTGTTGAACCCATCATTGATGACATTACTAATTCTGATAAAGAAGAAATTGCAAAAGAAAAATCATCCAACAATAATTTTGAAACAACAAAGTCACCTTCTAATAAGGTTGTTCAAATAGCAGAGCCACCCTTTCCTGAATGTCTGACTCTTACCAAAACATTTGAGCCACCTGTTTTTAATTTTTTAGGAGAACTGCAGAATTTATATGTCAAAAATTCATTATTGCAAGCACTAAGAGATGTCCCTATTTATGCTAGAATTGTTAGAGATATATGTATTAAGAAACCTGGAAGAAAAGCTGAGGACCCCCTCACAATCCATGTGATGGGAGAACTGACTGCTTTGATGACAAAGAAAGACCCCCCTGTGAAATATGGTGACTCTGGTCACCCTACAGTAACAGTTCAGGTTGGGAAAACCTTTGTCTCTAAAGTTCTAGTAGATTTGGGTGCTGCAATAAACATTATGACACTGGAAACAACATAATTACTGCAATTAAAAAACTTTATTAGGGAAACCCCAACCATTTTAGAACTAGCTGATCGCTCTACAATTAAACCTGAAGGAGTCATTGAAGACCTGATAATTTCTGTAGAATCTTGGAATTACCCAGCTGACTTTGTTGTGTTACAAACCAAAACAAAGTTGGGGGGTCATCCATTCATTCTAGGAAGACAATGGCTGGCCACAGCAGATGCCTTCATCAGCTGTAGATCAGGATCAATGACTATCTCTAATGGGTAGGAAACCAAACAGCTCACCCTTTATCCTCATGCTATACCCATGATTAATAACGATAACTCTGTATGGGTAGATTATGAGGATGAAGAAACCCAACCTATCTTAACTATCGGGCAAGCTCTAACTTTCAAAGACTCAACCGAAGATGAATTAATCAGTAGTTTTATTTCTGAACCTTCTTCAGTCAGCCCAGAAATACATAATCACTTCTTTGCAATCTTGGAATCTGAATCTCAGCAGAACCTTAGAACTGAAAATCTGTCATATACATTAGAAGCTAGCTCCTCCAAAAGTATAACAATAGAAATTGAGCCTGGAAAAACATTAAATATAAATCCTAACTTAACAGATAATGAAAAATGACAATTAATGAAGTTACTCCGGGAAAATAAAGAAGCATTTGCATGGGATTATACAGATATGAAAGGGATCTCTTCTGACTATGCACTCATCGCATTTATATTAAGGAAGGATCCCGCCCAGTCTGTCAACCCCAGCGGCGGATGAATCCTAATTTAAGGGAAATTGTGAAAGAAGAACTCCAGAAACTGTTGAATGCAGGATTTATGTATCCTATATCTGATAGTGAGTGGGTTTCTCCACTTGTAATTGTACCCAAGAAAAATGGGAAATGGAGAGTATGTGTGGATTACAGAGCTCTAAATAAAGCCACCCAGAAAGACCATTTCCCTTTACCATTCATTGATCAGGTATTAGATAATTTGGCAGGTAAGAAATTCTTTTCATTTTTGGATGGATTTAGTGGATACAATCAGATTAAGATTGCACCTCAAGATCAGGACAAAACCACTTTCACTAGCCCATGGGGGACCTTTGCTTATAGAGTTCTTCCATTTGGGCTATGTAATGCTCCAGCAACATTTCAAAGAGCAGTGATAGGGTTTTTTTCTGATATGTTAAATGATTCATTAGAAATATTTATGGATGACTTTACTCCTTATGGCATAACTTTTGAGGATGCATTGCAGAACCTTGAAAAAGTACTTAAGTGATGTATAGAAGCACATCTGGCCCTAAGTACGGAAAAATGCCATATGATGATGAATCAAGGTATTGTGTTGGGTCACTTTATCTCATTCCTAGGTATTCAAGTCGATCCAGCTAAAATACATGTAATTCAGACCCTCCCTATCCCCAAAACACAAACCGATGTAAGAATCTTTTTAGGACATGCTGGTTATTACCGAATATTTATCAAGAATTTCTTTAAAATAGCTTCTCCTCTGTTTGTACTATTAACAAAAAATGCTAAATTTAAGTGGACTGATGATTGTGAAAAAGCATTCAATGAACTGAAACATCAGTTGTCTACAGCTCCCATTTTGAGAGGATCTGATTGGGCACTTCCCTTTCATATATCCTCTGATGCCTCGGATACCGCAATTGGAGCTGTCCTGGGTCAAGAAGAGAACAATCTTCCCTATGCTATTTATTTTATTAGTAAAAATATGACACCAGCTGAACTTAATTATACAGGCACTGAAAAGGAATTCCTAGCGGTTGTTTATGCTATCAATAAGTTTCGACATTATATTACCGGTTACACTACTTTTGTGCATACTGATCACTCGGCCATCAAATACTTAATGAACAAATCAGTTACAAATACTCGAGTCACCAGATGGTTGTTATTGTTACAAGAATTTGATATCACAATTGTAGATAGACCAGGTAAAGAGAATGTAGTTGCTGATTTCCTTTCTCGGCTAAAAACTAATGAAAATATTCCAGTAGATGATTCTTTTCCTGATGAGTATTTATTTGCAGTATCTGCTCACTCACCTTGGTATGCAGACATTGCTAACTACTTAGTTGTAGGGAAATTACCATCACACCTATCACACAGAGAAAAGAGAAAGATCATTTAGCAAAGTGCTAGGTACAGCCGGATAAGTGGGTGTCTTTTCTACACAGGACTTGATCAAGAAATCAGGAGATGCATCAGTGAAGATGAAATTTATGATGTATTAAAAGCTTGTCACAATGGCCCTTGTGGAGGGCATTTTGCAGATAAAAGAACAGCACACAAGGTCCTTAGAATGGGTTATTATTGGTCTTCACTCTTCAAAGATGCAAGGAAATATGTTAAGGCCTGTGATATCTGTCAAAGAATGGGCCAGCCTAATCACAGGGATGAGATGCCACTCAATCCCCAGGTAATTCTTGAACCTTTTGAAAGATGGGCATTAGATTTTCTAGGTCCCATTAATCCACCATCCAATCAAAAAATCTATATACTAGTTTGCACAAATTATATGACCAAGTGGGTAGAAGCTAAGGCACTCCTCAAAGCTAATGAAGAATCAGTATTAACATTCCTATTTGAAGAGATCTTTGTTAGGTTTGGGTTACCTAGAGAACTAGTCACGGATGGGGGACCTCCTTTTAACTCTCACGGCTTCAAGGATACACTTCAGAAATATCATATTAAGCACAAAATGACTACACCTTATTAGCCCCAGGAAAATGGGCAGGTGGAAAGCACCAATAAAGTCATAGAAGCCATTTTGACAAAAACAATAAAGGAGAATAGAAGGGACTGGTTTCAAAGGTTGCCTGAAGCACTATGGGCCTATAAAACTACTTGGAGGAATACTACGGGCTTTTCACCTTATGAGTTAGTATTTGGTAAAAAAGTTGTTTTTCCTGTGGAGTTTGAAATCAAAACATTAAGAACTGCTTTAGCTGTTAATCTTGATTTGACTGATGCACAGACATCCAGGTTGCAGCAGCTTCACGAATTGGATGAGAAAAGAAGGGATTCCATCCATCAAACAACCATGATACAGTAACAAAGAATCAGGTGGCACGACAAAGCTATCAAGCAAAAGTAGTTCCATAAAGGTAATTGGGCTCTACTGTATGACTTCCGTTTCGAGAATTTCCAAGGTAAGTTAAGAACAAGGTGGTTAGGACCTTATGAAGTAGATGCTATTTTTCCAAATGGAATAGTCAGACTTTTAACCATTGATGATAGCAGAACATCATTATTAGTAAATGGGTATAGACTTCGTTTGTATCAGCAGCCTGTTTCTAAAGAAGATTTTAAAGCAACTTGCATGGCAGAAATGCATTACATTTTCTCGAGGGAACCTGCTGTCCTTCAAGGCACTTAAATTTCTATTCATTTACTTATTTTTAGATTAGATTTTATCTTCAACTAATAATCCCTGCCAAGGGTTGCTATGTTACAATTAATTATTTTTCAGATCTTAGTTTCAGAGAGTGGCTGGGAACAAAAATTTCAAAAGAAGCACTTTGCAGTTTGGGAACAGTTTTTTTGGACCATAAGCTGGTTCCTGTTGCTGCAACACCGGTTTCCTGTTGCTGCAACACCGGTTCCTGTTGCTGCAACACTGTTCTCTGTTGCTACAACACTAGTTTCCTGCTGCTGCAACACCATTCTCTGTTGCTGCAACACCGTTCTCTGTTGCTGCAACACCAATTTCCTGGTGATGCAACACCATTCTCTGTTGCTACAACAACAGTTTCCTGTTGCTGCAACACTAGTTCTTGTTACTGCAACACTAGTTTCCTATTGCTGCAACACCGTTCTCTGTTGCTGCAACACCAGTTTCCTCATTGCTGCAACATCATTTCCTGTTGCTGCAACACCACTCCCGCTGCTGCAACACCAACCCCCGTTGCTGCAACACCAACTCCCGTTGCTGCAACACCAACTCCCATTGCTGCAACACCACTTCTCGATGCCGTAACACCTTTTTCAGCACTTAACACCAATTTTTCTCATTTTTACTAAAAAGCACCAATTTCTCCATTTCAGTTCCCAATAGATGAATTATTATTTTCATGAAACATACCATTTCTTATTAACCATGCACTCTGATAATTATAATCCTCCACTATCAGTTCCCGTCAGCAACAAAAACTGCCGGTATTCTCATACTCTTAGACCCGTTCTAATCATCATTAATCCAACAAAAGACAAGATAAGACTTTTTGACGCAGCAACTAAAAAAGTAAAATATAAAGGTACGCATGATTATGTATGGATATTAAATAATAGTTAATGTGGAGACGATTGACAAGACTACCGAATCATTGTACTACCTCAGCCGTAGCCTTTTGGGGGGGGATTACCAAAGCACTGTCATAATTGTATAACACATCAACTGCCACCATCCTTAGCTCTCCCGGTAATATGTAAAAGTGACCTCATCGTGTCATGTTACCATTTGCAACAGTTTACTCTGGACTGAACTTGGAAACTCGGCTCTGCACTAAGAATTCTCACTGAAATAGCAGCTATGGGAGGAAATCTAATCACATACGAACCTGGCACAACAGCAGTTCTTGAGCTTTAGCCTGAGGCATACCAAATCTTCTTGCAAGCGGGCTAGCTAGATTATTTTAGGAGACACCCAGATTTCAACACACAGCAAGTCCTTGAGTTCGCATGCAATTTAACAGAGGGATTTTCCGTCGTTCAGGGAATACAAATTCCAGTTACAGAGGAAGTCATAGCCCAAGTTTCCGGGCTACCAGCTAATGGCACGTGCTGGTTCAGTAGGAAGCATCTGATCCTTAACGCGCAGCGAGATTTTCTTCAACCAAGCGAGTAGGTGGAACCCAAGGGCAGAGGTGCAGCACTTCAATCACTGCCCCAACCATGGCCGAAAGTCGCTGAGTTTGTAAAACAATACCTGACGTGTGAAGGCTGGTACCAGGTAATTTACCAACACGATTTCGTCTTGTTAAATCACTTAAGGCATGGTCAGTTGATAAATATGCCATATTATCTATTGGGATGTCTTAAAAATATGTCACGATATACTGTCAACGCAAAGCATCCACTCCTTTCCTTGAAACACCACCGCCTAGCTCAATTATTGATAAATAGAGGCTTTGCCTTAAATAACCTCCCTCCCCTTGTTAATCCCCTCCAGCAAAGGGAAGAAAACCCTAAGCCAGAAGAGGAAATTCCTCACCAAGAGGAAGAAATTCCCCAGCAAGAGCAAGAAATTCCTCATCAAGAGGAGGAAATTCCTCACCAACCTGAGGACATACCTTAGCAGGATGAGGAAATTCCTCAGCAAGCAGAGGATATTTTAGAGCAAATACCTCAGGAAAGCCCTCAGCAAGAAAAAGATACTTCCCAACAAACATAACAAATACCCCAAATTCCCCAGCAAATTGAAGAAACTCCGCTAGAAGTTGCTGAAAATATACAATCAGCAGTAGAAATGCCCATGCAGAAAACACCATCCCCCAATAAACCCCAGCCATCCACCCCCATACTTTGTATTCCTACCGACGACTCCGATGATAATATCCCTATCACTCTTCTTAAAAGAAAGAAGCAGCAGAAAAGTGAAACCCCACCGAAAAGAAGAAGAACCAGGGCTTCAGTCAAAGCAGCTGCTATTTCTGCCACTGCCCCTATTTTAAAGGAAACTGGCCGAAAAAGAAAAATACCTGAATTCCCTGCTTCTCTACCAAGGTGAAGGGCTCAGTCATCTGTAGCAGCTAAACCCCCTAGCCCCATTTTCCCTAGCTCTCCACCCATTACCTTAACAACCCGCATTCCTACCAGCCCTGAACACTTCCCTTCCTCACCTTCTGGGGCTGAGATGTAGAGTGTTCATAGTTTCGTGACATTATTTTCTGAGGTAGCTGTTACACAAGAACCAGCTACCGAAAAATCTAAAACATACACCCAAGATAATACTGGGCAAGTTGCTGCAACACAAGAAACAGCCACTACCCCAACAGGTGACACACAAGAACCACCTGTTGTGGGTATAAGTGATCAAATGAATGCTGAAAAACAACCTCTGCCTCCACTGGAGCCTGCATTTACACAAGCTCAGCCTACCATATCTTCCCTGCAGGAAGAAATTGAATTTCTGAAATCTCAAATTCAGGATTATCAGGAAGAAATAATAAGGGTCCAAGAAGCTTATCAAAATGAGTATAACCTGCACATCCTAGCACGGGTGGCGTCTGCAACTGACAAGAGTCAGTATAATGAATATATGTGCAGTGAGTGTGGTGAGCTGTACACTCAAGCAGGATATAAAATAGTCCAAATCCCTATGACTACAGCTAGTTCACAGCTTTCTCCTGTTATGATCGAAACAGAGTAACCTGTTGCAACACAAGAACCATTAGGTTCTCCAAAAGCTGTACAGGAGGAAACAGAGCAACCTGCTGCAACACAAGAACCAGCAAGTTCTCCAAAAGCTGTACAGGAGGAAACAGAGAAACCTACTGCAACACAAGAACCAGCAGGTTCCCCAAAAACTATACAGAAGGAAACATAGCAACCTGTTGTAACACAAGAACCAGCAGGGTCTCTAAAAATTGTAGAGGAAGAAATAGAACAATCTACAGGCTTTCCAAAAATTACAGAACAACCAGAAGAAGAACCTGTTGTTACACAAAAACCAGCAGGCTCTCCAGAAGCTGTAGAACAAGAAAAAGAACCTGTTGTTACACAAGAATCAACAGGAAGTGGAGGAAAAGACATAGAATCACCCCGGCCTACCCAGAATATTACAGAACAAGAAAAAAAAGAACCTGTTGTTACACAAGAATCAACAGGAAGTGGAGAAGAAGAATACATAGAATCATCCCGGCCTACCCAAACTATTACAGAACAGAAAATTTTTGTTGATGCCTATGCACAAACTGAACCCCCCTCTGTCAGCAATGCATGCATAGAGACCTCTAGTTTTCAGAAACTAAAAGGCATATGGAGGAAAGAATATGAGCTGTCACAAGGGAAAGCATTCCAACAACAAAGGGGACTCTGGTTCAGTTATGCATATAATAATTGGGAAGCACTTGAACAGTCTAGAGATCAGTACAAAGAAATTAAGAAACTAAAAGCTAGACTGTCTCAGATTTTTGATTTGGTTCAAAGAATACTTGCTACAAGAAAACCTTCTTTCAACTATGCAGTATTTTTTGCGGGAACGCCTAACATTCTTATAGATAAAGGTAGTCAGAGATGACAGACCTCACCAGGTGACTACATCAGAACAATTTATTGAAACTTTTGCAGAAGCACCCAAGAATGATCAGAATTTGCTGTGTGAGCTTTATCTCCATAATGAAGCTATGTCTGAAGACAGAAAAATGAATATACTCCCTCTTGTTGGTGACATACAACTCAGAGCTTTCATTTCCTTTCTAGCCAACCAACTCACTTGGCAAAATTCCTTTGTATCAGCACAACACAATGAACAAAACTGCCTCCTTTGGATTAGGGTTGAACCTCAAAATGCAGCCACTTTTATTGATCAGCATCAAAGAATTTTAAGAGAACCTGGAATGGCTGATCACATTAGGCAACTACAAGCAGCAGCCTTACGAGACTGCCAACATTATGTAAAAACAAAGGCATCTTTGGCTATTAAAGCCAACAATCTATTTTGGGAACATTGTCCCAAGCAAAGACAGGAATATCATCCCTATAATCCCCTCAATCTTCAAGCAGCAATTTCAAGGGTACCTTACTATGTCAGATGTATGGAACAATGTGCTGAAAAGTGGATTGGGCACCGATTTCATTTTCCTCTTTTGTGGATATCAGGCCAGCAATACAAGGGTCATTTTACATCGACCAAAAAGGAGGAGGTGGCAGCATGGAAGCAACTACAGAGTGTCTACGGGTTTAGGAACAGGTTTGATAATACTTTCCATAGCTACTGTATCAACAATCTACACTTTTCATCCCAGTACTCCGACTCAAATTCAGAGTAAACGTTGCATGAGGACATGCAACCATTTCAGTTGGGGGGGATGTTAGGACTCCAAATTGACCACTTTTGACCTTGTATTTTTGCCATAATATTACCCTCTTCAGCCTTAAGTTGGAAACCTTGCTAACATATTGACTCAATTATTCCAAGGTATGAAATAACTCTCCTCATTACTATATGTTTAATCATTCATTACATATTCATGTTATCTTTATAATTAATCTTTGGAGAAGTTGACTAAGCTACTAAGTAACCGTTGAACTATTTAAAGTCTGCAGAAATTATAGTTCACAGTTGTTGTAACACCAGAAACAGCAACTATGCAGTTGCTGCAACACCAGAAACAACAACTATCTAAAGAAGATAAAACGTCACTTTGCACAGCTAGAACACCTGAAACAAGAAGCGGAGCAGCAACCATCTGAAGATCGGCAGAACCTTATTTTGTAGATGCTGACACAGAACGATCAGTAACTGTCCAAAAATGGTAAAACATAGTTACAGTTGCTGCGACACCAGGAACATCACGAGTTTACTAAATCAGCAACAATGGCGAAGCAGCAAGGGATAGTACGAAGATTCCAAGGAGACGGTTGAGGTCCGTTTACCAGCATTATAACAGTCAGAGACCTAAAGAAAGCATACATAGTCGCACTGTTGTAACAACATACTGTAACAGGAATGGATTTCTTATTTTAAACAAAAGCGGTCAAACTGAATGTATGATAACAATCTATTGTAATAAGATGTCCCCTCTATAAAAAGAGGAGACATCTACGGGTGAGAGGGGGAGAAAAATTGTATCAGAGAACAGACCTGAATTTTACTGTAATTCAACCATTTGGCAGATGAATAAAGTATTCTTTTGAGCATTTACATTTAGTATTTGTGACCTGGGGAATCTTGTGAGAAGGACAGGGCCCACCTTCTTCACAAGATTCACCCATTTCTTTATGTTCGTGTGAGTGTGTTAGAATTCTGTAGCAGTTCCTCTGATATCTTTCTTGTTTGCTGATACTCTGTTTTGATAATCACTTGACATTGTGGAAGAGAGATTCACTGGTGATTAGGAATTGCAGTGTGTATTGGCAATTTGAATACAGAGGCAGGTGTTGAACACCTTTACTCTGAGCGTAGGGTCCTGATCCTCTGTTACAAGACAACCATTATTTCCTTTTTGCAGAATTATCGTTTTAGATTACTATTCTTATTTCATTACCGCAATTTATTGTGACTGCTGTAACACAGAGTAAAAGTTTGGTAGAAAGTAGATTTGCTCATACTACAGCTTTTAATGTTTTTAAGAATTAAGTACATACAGTACGAGGTCACCTTTGAAACAAAAGGACTTTCCCAGGTTGACAATTTAATGTGGTGCTCATTTGTTTAATCAGTAATCAATAAAAGTAGCCAACAGTGTGTACATAGGCAAATACATTATCGGAGGCAGAAAGTGGACTTGAATTTTTATGAACGGGAGTGTTGAGTTGTATTGGGTCTAGTACATAATATTATATCGCATCGGCACTTCAGGAGTGGCGATACGGTGTCAAGTGGACCATTGCGATCGCCGATAGCGATATC